>OBJA01000368.1_pt1 | contig 40675 bp, 30 predicted proteins | sample 1519751 | NCBI WGS metagenome assembly OBJA01 (sample SAMEA3881238, study PRJEB22517) | soil metagenome | biome: lake sediment; feature: soda lake sediment; material: sediment, water from around vicinity | place: India | collected 2013-12-23 | depth 3 m
GGGAGTTTCCGCTTCCACCGGTGGCGGCGGCGGCGGTTCCGGTGGAGCTTGGGGCCGGGGCTGGGGTTGAGGCTGGGGTTGAGGCCGTGGTTGAGGTGGTGCCGCCGCTTGCGGTGGGCCGGGTGCCGGCAGGTCGGCCACATTGAAGAGGGTTACGGTTTGAATTTCCGGCAGGCGCTGGCGCTGAAAAAAACTTAAGTGGGGGCTGATCAGAGCCGGCAGCAAGGCCAGCAGGTGGATGCCCACCGCCAGAAACAAGGGCAGCCCCCAGGGTTGCGGGGACGCTTCTATGTAATGAAGATCCTTCACTGGCTACCGTAAATAAAGCCTGATACCGGGCGGTTATTATTCATCGGCGAGTCGGGGGCTGGGTGATCATTCCCAGGTGGTTGAAGCCGGCCTCCTTGACATCGGCCATCACCGCCGCCACCAGGCCGTAGGCCACCTCCCGGTCGGCCCGCAGCAGGATTACCTGCTCGGTGCCCCGGCGGCCGGCCAGATCCTGGAGCTGCTGGGCCAGCAGGGCCCGGCTCACCTGGATATCGTCAAAATGAATTTCACCGTCCTTGGCCACGGTGATCACCAGGGGGTTGTCGGTCTGACGCAGGGGCTGGGTGGTGGTTTCCGGCAGGTCCACGTCCACCCCCTGGGTCATCATGGGGGCGGCGATCATGAAGATGATCAGCAGCACCAGCATGACATCCACCAGGGGGGTGACGTTGATGTCGGAAACCAGGCGGCGGGAGCCTTTGCCGGCGGGGGGAAGATCGAAAGCCATGGTTAGCGTTTAGTTCCTGGGATGGGCATGGGTTTATTTTTGTTCGCCGGCGGCCCGACGGGCGAGAAAATCGCGCTCGATCAGGTTGAGGAAGTCGGTGGCAAAAGCCTGGGAGCCCCCCTCGATATCGGCCAGTTGGTTGGTGTAATGGTTGTAAAAGACCACCGCCGGAATGGCCACCGCCAGCCCGGCGGCGGTGACCACCAGGGCTTCGGAAACGCCGGGAGCCACCACTGCCAGCGAGGCCGAACCCCGGACCCCGATCTCGTGGAAGGAGGTCATGATCCCCCAGACCGTGCCGAAGAGGCCGATGAAGGGGCTGGCGCTACCGGTGGAAGCCAGGAAGGGCAGGGAGCGGCCCAGTCGGGATATTTCCATGGCCAGGCTCTTGCCGACCGCCCGCCGCAGCAACTCCATCCCGGCCAGGCGGTTTTCCAGCCGGGTTTCACCGCCCTGGGACTTGTTCAGGCGCTGCAGCTCCTGGTAGGCGGCCCGAAAAACCGCCGCCGCCGGCACGTTTTCAGCCTGTTTGGCGGCTTTGTGGGCTTCGGATAAGTCCTTGCATTTCCAGAACTGCTCAATGAAATCGGCGGACTCTCGCCGCACCCGGCGGTAGGTGGTTTGTTTCTGAAAAATAATGAACCAGGAGTAAAGAGAGAAAAAGAGCAGCAGGATAATGACGCCCTTGATGGTCAGTCCGGCATCCAAAAACATCTGAAAAACATTAAGTTCCACGACGGTTGCATCCTTCTGGTAGTTAACTGCGGGGTGGGTGGGTCAGGGGTTTAAAAAAATTTGCTAATTCTACCTTTTTTGGAGCCAAAGTCAATGTGGTTCCGCTACCGCTCAACAGCGGCAACAATTTGGAGACGTAGCGGCTACCGGGGTTGGGGCCCGGCCGGTAACTGGATCAGGAAGGCGGTGCCGTGGCCGGGAGCGCTTTCCACGGTGATGGCGCCGCCGTGGCCGCTGATGATCTGGTGGACGATGGCCAACCCCAGCCCGGTACCATTGGGGCGGGTGGTGAAGTAGGGGTCGAATATTTTTCGGCTCTGTTCCGGGGCCAGGCCGGGGCCGCTGTCACTTATGCGGATCAGCAGGGCCGGCCGGCCATCCAGATAGCCGGGTTCGGCGCTGCAGCGGATGGTGCCGCCCCGGGGCATGGCCTGGCAGGCATTGGCCAACAGGTTGAGCAGAACCTGACGCATCTGGTCGCGGTCGGCCCAAATTTGCCGTCGGCAGCTTTCAGTCACCACCAGCCGGTGATCGGTGTTACAATCAGGGGTCTGGCGGATCACCGCCATGCTTTCGGCCAGCAGCTCCTGCAAGGGAAACCATTGCTGCTTGGGCTTGGCCGGTCGGCAAAAAAGCAGAAAATTATTGACCGCCTTTTCCAGCCGGTCGCACTCCCTGGTAATGATGGTCAGCAACTGTTGCTGGCCCGGTTGATCCTTGAGCCGCTGGGCCAGCAACTGAGCGGAGCCCGAGATGGCGGCCAGGGGGTTGCGGAACTCATGGGCAATCCCGGCGGCCATTTCTCCCACCGCCGCCATTTTTTCACTCTGGCGCACCCGATCTTCCATGGCCTCGATCTGGCTGGTACTCTGGCTTAATGCCTCCTGGGCGCGATAAAGTCGTCCGGTCAGCAGGGCGGCCAGGGTGGCCGTCAGGAAGAATGAGATGCCGTTGATGGCCAGCAGGTTGAGCAGTCGTTCCAGGTTGACGGCGGGCCGGGGCGCCGTGATCAGCAGGTCTAAGCGGTAGCGGCCGCCGTGCTCAAGCAGCAGCAGCGCTCCGTAGGCCAGGGTGCTGCTGGCCGCCATCAACAGAGTTTCCCGTTTGAAGAGCATAAAGCCGGCCACGATAATGGGCAGAAAGTAGGTGGCGGTGAAGAGCGAGTGGCTGGTGCCGGTGGCGAAAACCAGGCAGGAGATCAGCAGGACATCAAAAATAAGCTGAATGGTGGCAAAACGGTGGATTTTTTTAATGCGCCCGGCCAGGGCGGCGGAAAAGATGGTGAAAATATAAACGGCGACGATGAAAAGCAGGGGGTAGTGATATTTGTCGGTGGGCAACCGGTGGCCCTTGGCCTCGAGAGTGGCGGTGATTCCCAGGATCAGGGTCAGGAAGATGACCCTTAACAAAAAATACCAGGCTAACTGCCGCCTCAGTAGGCCGTGGTTCATTGTCCTTCGCCGCCGATGCCGTATTTTTTGATCTTGTAGCGCAGGGAACGGAAGGTGGTTTTGAGTAACTCGGCGGCCTTGGTTTTGGAGTTGCCGGCCCGTTTAAGGGCATCGGTTATCAATTCCCGTTCCAGCTCGGCCAGCACCGGTTCAAGGCCCCGTTCAAACACCTGATCGGCCAACTGAACATGGTCGCCAGGAGGGGCAGGTTCATTGCTGAGAACAGTTTCCTCCTGGTGGCCGCTGCCGTTGTCGGGGGCGGCCGGCGGCCGGGAGGTGCGGTGGCGGCTGGAAAGAGTCAGACTCTCAGGCAAAATGATCTGGGAGTTCTCCATGGCCACCCCCCGCTCAATAATATTTTCCAGCTCGCGGACATTGCCGGGAAAGTCGTAATTGAGCAGCACCTCCATGGCGTAAGATGAGATCCTGCGAATATCCTTGTTGAAAAGCTTGGCGTACTTGGCCAGGAAGTAGTCCACCAGCAGGGGCACGTCCCCCTTGCGTTCCCGCAGGGGTGGCATCCGGATGGGCACCACCGCCAGCCGGTAGAAAAGATCCTCGCGGAAGCGGCCGGCGATGATTTCCTGCTCCAGATCGCGGTTGGTGGCTGAAATCACCCGGAAGTTGATCCGGATGGTCTCGCTGGAGCCCACCCGCTTGATTTCACGCTCCTGCAGCACCCGCAGCAGTTTGGTTTGGATCAGGGGGGTAAGTTCGCCGATTTCGTCCAGGAAGGCGGTGCCGTGGTTGGCCTGCTCGAAGAGGCCGGTGCGGGCACCGGCGGCCCCGGTGAAGGCGCCCTTGGTGTGGCCGAAGACCTCGCTTTCAAAGAGGGGCTCGGGGATGGCGCTGCAGATGATGGGAACGAACTGGTGATCGGCGGCCGGGCTCAGACGGTGGATGGCCCGCGCCACCAGTTCCTTGCCGGTGCCCGATTCACCGTGGATCAGGATATTGGCCTGGGTGGGGGCCACCCGGCGGATTATATCGTAAACCTTCAACATCTCCGGGCTGCCGCCGATGATCCCCTCAAACTCGGTTAAGGGTTCAGTGGCCGCCGGTGCCGGAACCGGGGCCGGCCGATTGCTCAGGGCGCTCTCGACGATGTCCTTGATCTCTTCGACCTTGAAGGGCTTGGTGATGTAGTCGAAGGCGCCGTTCTTCATGGCCAGGACTGCGTCGTCGGGGGAGGCGAAGGCGGTGATCAGGACCACCGGCAGATCCGGCCGCATTTCCCGGGCCTGGGCCAGCAGCTCCAGGCCGGTGGGCGGCGGCATCCGGATATCGCTGATCAGCAGGTCGTAGGCCGAGGCTTTAAGCAGCTTGAGCGCCGCCGCCCCCCCGCCGGCGCACTCCACCCGATGGCCTTCCTCTTCCAGCAGAATCTTGAGGAATTCCCGCATACTCAACTCATCATCAACCACCAGAATCCGACTCATGGCCGCCATTATAGCCGACCGGCCGCAAATGATAAACTACGCAAACCACGCCCCGGAAAATGACGTCAAAGTCGTTGGTTGTGGCCACGGGGGGCGGGTGGCGCTAAAGCCGGCAGCGGCTCATTCTCGGCGGGCATCCTGCCCGCCTCCGAGGTGGCGGCGGCTTCCTGCGCGTCCATGCGCCCAGCCCCCACCCAAAAAAAATCAGGCCATGCCGGTGTTCTCCGGCATGGCCTGATTTGCGTTTCTAAAAAAATAGGGCAGGGGAAATAATCGTTCAGCAGTGCCGCAGATTCGGGCAAGCAGACCGGCGCCGCGTACTAAAGGTACGCAAGCCGGTCTGATCGCCCGAAGATGTGGTGCTGCTGGACGATTATTTAGTGGTCATAGGCGCTGCCTGCCCCTCGCGGGTAGCGAACGCTGTCCACCAGCTCCATAACCTCGGGAGGCGGCGGCGGGGTCAGGCGGGAGACCACGATGGCGACGATGAAGTTGAACAGCATCCCCACCGCGCCGATGCCTTCGGCGCTGATCCCCAGGAACCAGGGGGCGACTCCCAGGAAGTTAACCTGGATGATGTAGAAGAAGGTGAAGCCCATCCCCACGATCATGCCGGCAATACAACCTTCCCGGTTGGTTCGTTTATCGAAGATCCCCAGAACGATGATCGGGAAGAAGGAGGAGGCCGCCAGACCGAAGGCGAAGGCCACCACCTGGGCCACGAAACCGGGTGGATTGATGCCGAAGTAGCCGGCAATCATCACCGCGATACCGATCATCACCCGGCCCACCAGCAGCCGCTGGGCCTCGGTGGCCTGACGGTTGATCATTCGATAATAGAGATCGTGGGAGATGGATGACGACACCACGATCAACAAACCGGAGGCGGTGGAAAGGGCTGCCGCCAGACCGCCGGCTGCCACCAGGGCGATTACCCAGGCCGGCAGGTTGGCGATTTCAGGATTGGCCAAGACCATGATGTCGCGGTCGATAAAGATTTCGGTGGCGTTGTCGGTGGGGGTGTTGCTCAACAAGCGCTGACCCCACTGGCCGGTTTCGCCGGTGAAGCTGGGCCGGCCTTGGAAAGCGGCGCCGGGGCCGTACTGGATGATGCCGTCATCGTTCTTATCGATCCAGGCGATCAGGCCGGTCTGCTCCCAGTTCTTTACCCAGGCCGGGGCTTCGGCGTAGGGGGTTTCATGGAGGGAGTTGATCATGTTGTAACGAGCGAAAGAGGCCACGGCCGGAGCGGTGGTGTACAGCAGGGCAATGAAAAGCAGGGCGTAGCCGGCGGAGATCCGGGCGCCGCGGACGCTGGGTACGGTGTAGAAACGGATGATTACGTGGGGCAGGCCGGCGGTACCGACCATCAGGGCCAGGGTAATACAGAATACATCGAGCATGCTCTTGCCGCCGGGACCAAATGCCTGGGTGTATTCGGCAAAGCCCAGATCCCGATGCAGGGCGTCCAGGGTTTCCAGCACGTACTTGCCGGTGTCCGGACCGCTGGCGATGGTTGAACCAAAGCCGATCTGGGGCAGGGGAATACCGGTAATCATCATGGAGATGGCCACCGCCGGAATCAGGTAGGCGATGATCAGGACCACATACTGGGCCACCTGGGTGTAGGTGATGCCTTTCATGCCACCCAGGGCGGCGTAGAAGAAGACGATGGCCATACCGATCATAACCCCGGTATTGACGTCAACCTCCAGGAAGCGGCTGAAGACGATGCCCACTCCCCGCATCTGGCCGGCCACATAGACCAGGGAGATAAAGATGGCGCAGATCAGAGCCACCAGCCGGGCGGTATCGGAGTAGTAACGGTCACCGACAAAGTCGGGCACGGTAAACTTGCCGAACTTGCGGAGATAGGGAGCCAGCAGCAGGGCCAGCAGCACGTAGCCGCCGGTCCAGCCCAGCAGATAGATGGAACCGCCGTAACCCATGAAGGACACCATGCCGGCCATGGAGATGAAGGAGGCGGCACTCATCCAGTCGGCTGCGGTGGCCATGCCGTTGGCCAGGGGGGATACCCCGCCACCGGCCACGTAAAAGCCCTTGGTGGTTTTTACCCGGGAGACCCAGGCAATGGTCAGATAGATACTGAAGGTCAGACCAACCATAATGTAGGTCCAGGCCAGAATCGACATTGTTTTATTCTCCTTTGTGGTTTGCGCACCTCCAAGGCCGGAGACGTGTTCCGGGTTAGTCCCGTTACCGGGGACAAAGCTGCCCCGGGCAAGCGAGATCAACCGGCCGATTCCCCCAAAGCGGCCGCCTGTCGGTTATTTTTTAAAAATATTGTTTGGTTTGATGCTGGGTGACGATTTATTCGTCGACGTCAAATTCCCGGTCCAGCTTCTGCATCAGCACATAGTAGATGAAGATCAGAACCACGAAGACATAGATGGCGCCCTGTTGAGCAAACCAGAAACCGAGTGGAAAGCCGCCCAGGCTGAACGCGTTGAGCTGTTCCACAAAGAGAATGCCGCAGCCGTAGGAAACGGCAGCCCAGATGGTGAGCAGAATCACCATATAGCTGATGTTCTTTTTCCAGTACGCGGATAAGTCTTTGCTCATTTTTCCTCTCCCATTACACGCAGTGGGCAGCCGCCGGAACCCCCGTTCCCGATCGGCGCCCGGATTTTATGGATCGTACCGGAACCTGAACAGCGGGGCACTTTAAGCAACGGCGAAAAAAAAAGCAACAAAAAACCACCTTCGTAATAAGTACCACATTGTAACATTGAAGCGTAATGGTAAATTTGTTGTAAGATGTTAACTATGCGGAGGTATGGATGGGATGGTGGTTTGGTTGTATTTTGGAGATAGTTGAACTTTTTGCGGACGGATGTTGCCGGTCCAGTGTGGCATGGTTGGCTGGGTGCGGCTAAAAAAGGCGGCGCCAGCCCTGGCCGGCGTTGAAGAGGTCGCGGAGGGTGACAATCCCTTCGCCGCGCAGCTTTTTGACCAGATAGACAAAAAGATAGGCGGTCTGGAGGGCGTCTTCATAGGCGTTGTGGTGGCGGAAGTCGGGCAGGCCATATTTTTTGCCCAGGGCTGCCAGGTTATAGGAAATATCCATCCGGTAGCGGTCGTGGTACTGTTTCCATTGCATTTCGGTGTAGGTGCGGGCCATCTGCATGGTGTCCAGGCAGGGGTTGTGCAGCCGGGCTCCGTAATGCCGTCGGCATTCCCGATTGACAAAAGCCACGTCCAGGCCCACATAGTGGCCCACCAGCAATGAGTTGCCGCAAAAAGAAATAAATTTGGGCAGGACCGCCGACAGGCAGGGGGCGTCGGCGATCTCCTGGGGGGTGATCCGGTGAATCAGGGTGCTGTCCTTGGGTAAGGCGCATTGGGGGTTGATCTGGACGTAGTAGGTGTCCCCCACCTGGATTTGCAGATTATGAATCCGTACCGCCCCGATGGAGACAATCTCGTCTCGGCGTCGATCCAGGCCGGTAAGCTCGGTATCGAATACCACGAAGTCGTATTCGCTAAGCGGCCGGCTTTGATCCAGTTGCTTGAAATAATGATAGTTGGCGGCGAAAACCGGATGAGCGGGCGGGGCCAGACCCAGGCGAACGAGAAGTTTTTGCAGCATAGGCGGTGGTCGCTCTAAAGCCTGTTGATTTAGCGTTCGGAGAGCCGGAACTCTTGCCGAATGTGGCTTTGCAGGCGGCGCACCACCTCGAAGGATTCCTTCAGGGTCTGCTTTTCCAGATCGGAAAGGTTGGCCGGATTGATATAATTGTTGGGTTCTTCTCCGGCCTCCATCTTATGAAGCTGGTGGACCAGCCGCAACTGCATTAAAAACTCGTAGGCCTTGACGGTTTCGTTGTACATCTCGGCGGTGATATGGCCACCCTCGTGCAGCAGTTGCAGGCGGCCCAGGGTGTTGCTTTCCCGGATCCCGTGCTTGAGGGCGAAGAGCCGGGCGAAATCGACAAAGGGCACCAGGCCCTTGGTCTTGAGGTCCAGGGAGTTGCGATGCTCGCCGTCCTTTTCCACGATGAAGTTGCGGAAGAAGGAGAGCGGCGGCCGGGCCTCCATGGCGTTCTGGGCCAGATGGTAGAGGAAAAGGCCCTGGCCGGGGATGTTTTTCACCAGATGCTCCCGCAGATCGTCGGCCAGGGAGAGGTCGCCGTAGCCGGCCCGGAAGTCGAAGAAGATGGTGGAGTGCATCACTTCCTTGGGTTCCGGGGTCCGGATCCAGGAGTCGAACTGTTTTTTCCATTCGGGGGCCGGCAGCCGCCACTTGGGGTTGGAGGCCATCATGTCGCCGGGGCATAGCGGGTAGCCGCAGGCCACCAGATTTTCGATGGCCCGCTCGCTGAGCAGGGTGAAATACTTTTCCGCCACCGCCCGTTTTTCCTCATTTTCCGGCCAGGCGTAGATCAGGGCGTTGTCCTGGTCGGTCTTGAAGGTTTGTTCGCTGCGTCCTTCGCTGCCCATCAGCAGCCAGCAGAAGGGCAGTGGGGGCGGTCCCAGATCATCCATCAGCAGAGTCAGCAGCCGTTCCAGGATATGATCGTTGAGGATGGTGATCATCCGGGTGATATTGTTGGCCTTGGCTCCTTCCTCAATCAGGCTGCGGACCACGGTGGGCACCTTGCGGGCCAGGGGGTGGAGGCCCTCCAGGGTGCGCTGGGCCACGATCTCCCGGAACAGATAAAGGGGAGAGGTGCCCTGGAGCAGCATGATGTCGTGGGTGGTGATCATCCCCACGATCTCCCCCCGTTTTTCCACGGCCAGATGATGGATGCGGTTGCGCATCATGCGCAGCATGGCATCAAAGCAGACGGCGTGGGCCGGGATGGTTTGCACCGGCGAGGCCATGATCTGTCCCACCGGGGTCTGGTAATCCAGGCCGGCGGCCACCACCTTGGTACGCAGATCCTTATCGGTGACGATCCCGATTATCTTGCCGTCATCGCCGGTGACCAGCAGGGAGCCGATTCTGAACTCCGCCATTCTGGCCGCCGCCTGGCGGACGCTTTCACCGACGGCGATGGTCCGGAGCTGGCCTTTGACGGCGGTGCCCACCTGGGTGGAGAAGAGGAAGAGGGCGCTTTCGGTGCGGGGGGCGATCCGGTGGTGGCGCAGCTCGGCGTAAGCGGTGTTGACCAGCTTTTCCGAGAGACTGCGGAGAAAGTAATGGCTGACCTTGGGCGAGGAATCCAGCAGCTTGCGGAAGGCGGCCTTGGTGAAGAGGAAGCAGAAGGTGTCCTCCACCGTTTCCACGTTGAGGTTGGCCCTGGTGTTCTGGATGATGGGCAGGGCTCCGAAATATTCCCCTTCGCCCCGGAAATCCTTGAGGCTGACCTCTCCCTGATCGTCGGTGAGGTAGATTTTGACCCCGCCCTTCTGGATCAGGTAAAAATAATCCACTTCGCTCTCCCCCTGGCGGAAGATCACGGTACCCTTGGGGATGAAGTCGATGACGCAATGGCGGGCCAGCTCCCGCAGGGTGGCGTCGTCCAGCTCGTTGAAGGGCAGGGTTTCCCGTAAAAAATCCAGCACCGTTTCCGGGGCGACGTTTTGGGCATCATTCTTGCCGGGCATGGTTGACCTCACTCTTTTTCCAGGGTTTTGATCATCTCGGCTTTGGGGAAAATTTGCAGGTAGAGCAGGCCCGAGAGGGCGATGATGGTCAGCAGAATGGGAAATTCCGGAAAGAAATGATTTTCCGGGTGGAGCAGGGATAGGATGGAGAGTACAAATAGAAACTGGTAGCCGATCCGGCGGAAGCGCAGCACCTCCCGCAGGAGATAGAAATTGATGATGGGCACCACCAGGGAGAGGAAAAGCAGCAGGTCGAAGGCCCCGAAGAGGACGATGGCCAGCAGCTTCTTGCTGGTCAGAAAGAGCAGCAGCAGGGCCAGCAGCAGGTTGAGATAAAGAAACTTGCCCCGAACCCGGGGATCGGAAATATTGTTGACGTGAAAGAGCAACTTCTGGGGATCCTCGCTCTGCTTGAGCTCTTCCACAATCCGCCGCCGACTTTTGCCGGCGGTCAGTGCGACTTCAATTTTCTCTTCCAGGGATTGGCTCATGAATTCTCCCTTGGTTGGCTCGGCTGGCTTGCGCCGCCAATCATGATGGTCTCGCGAAAACCCGCAAAGTATGGCGGGCGGGAAGGTGCAAACAACAAGTTACAAGCCGTGGCCCGTCGGCGGCGCGGCTTTTGGCCGCCGACAATCGTCTCGCATTATACGGCCATTATACGGCTTGACGCAGCTTGAAAATTTTACAAAAAAAGGGGGATCGCCTGCTGGTGACCCCCCAAGGTTATGTTAATGGAGGCGGCGACCGGATTTGAACCGGTGAATAATGGTTTTGCAGACCACTGCCTTACCACTTGGCTACGCCGCCCTTGCGATGAAACGGGAATTCTAAACAATGTCGCTCATTTTGACAAGAAAATAATAGCTGGAGAGCCGGAGAGCGGAAAAGATGACCACAACCACCCCCAACTCCCTGGCGGCCGCGATGGCCGCCTTGGGTTACAACTTTAAGCGCCCGGAATTGCTGGAGCAGGCCATGACTCACCGCTCCCGGGCCTCCGAGCAGGGAGAGAGTGCCGCCGCCGAGCGGGGAGCAGACGCCATGCTGCGGGACAACGAGCGCTTGGAGTTCCTGGGGGATGCGGTGGTGGATCTGGCCGTGGCCCAACTCCTCTACCAGCGCCATCCCCGGTTGCGGGAAGGTGATCTCTCCCGCCTGCGAGCCGCCCTGGTTAACGAAGAGCATTTGGCCCGGCTGGCCCTGGAGATTGGGCTTGATGGCTTAATTCGGCTGGGTCGGGGGGAAGCTTTAAGCGGCGGCAACCGTAAGCCCTCGATCCTGGCCGCTGCCTTCGAGGCATTGGTGGGAGCGGTTTATCTTGATGGCGGCCATGAAGCGGCCCAGGCTCTGTTAAGCCGACTTTTCGAACCCTGGGTGGCCCGACCACCATCGCTGATCCAAAGCGACAGCAAGACCGCTTTGCAGGAAATTCTCCAGGAAATCAGGGGCCAGGCCCCGGCTTATCGCCTGGAGGCCGAGGAAGGCCCGGCCCATGATCGGCGCTTTACGGTCAGCGTACTGCTGGGGGATCAGGTGCTGGGTCGGGGCCGGGATCGCAGCAAGAAGGGGGCCGAGCGGCTGGCCGCCGCCCAGGCTTTGAAAACGGTTGAAAAGTGGCAGGGCGTGTGGTAGCTTTCGCAGTTGAGCGTTATCTATAGCGGGTCCTTCGGGGGTTCACCGTCAGCGGTCGGCCCCTTTTTTTGCGACCGGAGCGGCGGCTTAGCCGTCGTTTTTGACCGGCTGCCGTTTTTTCGATCCGCGATCTCCATAAGTCACTGTTTTTCATATTTCCAACCTAGAGCCAGAGAGGTGTGCCTTGAAAAAGAAAATCCTGGTTGCCAACCGAGGCGAGATCGCCCTGCGGATCATCCGCGCCATACAGGAGCTGGGCCACAGCGCCGTGGCGGTCTATGAAACCCCGGACAACGAAGCCCTTCATATCCGCACCGCCGACGAGGCGGTTTGGCTGGGTAACGGCCCCCGCTGCGATTACCTCGATATCGCCAAGGTAATCGCCGCCGCCAAGAAGACCGGGGCCTGCGCCATTCACCCCGGCTACGGCTTTTTGGCCGAGAACCCGGATTTTGCCAAAGCCTGCGAGGATAACGATATTATCTTCATCGGCCCGCCCTCCCGGGTGATCCAGTCCCTGGGGGACAAGGTCACCGCCCGCCGGATCATGCAGGAGGCGGGGATTCCCCTGGTGCCCGGCACTGCCAGCCTGGCCCCCGGTGAGGCCGGGGTCAAGGAGGCGGTGGAGTTTTGCAAGCAGCATGGCTACCCGGTAATGCTCAAGGCCACCGCCGGCGGCGGCGGCCGGGGGATTCGCCGGATCGACGACGAAAAGCAGCTCAAGGCCGAAATCCCGGTGGCCCGGGCCGAGGCCAAGGCCGCCTTCAACAACGACGCGGTCTTTCTCGAAAAACTGGTCCTGACCCCCAAGCACATCGAAGTACAGGTGATTGCCGACAAGGAGGGCACCACCGTCCACCTGGGCTCCCGCGACTGCTCCATCCAGCGCCGCAACCAGAAGCTGATCGAAATCGCCCCCTCTCTGATCCCCGACAAAAAGCTGGTGGACAAGATCTGCGAAACCGCGGTCCAGGCCGCCAAGGCCGCCAATTACTTCAACGCCGGCACCGTCGAGTTCCTGGTGGACAAGGATTACAACTACTACTTCATGGAGATCAACACTCGGGTGCAGGTGGAACATACCGTCACCGAGATGGTAACCGGCATCGATATCGTCCGCACCCAGATCAAGCTGGCCCTGGGCAAGAAGCTTGCCTTCAGCCAGAACGACGTCCAGATTCGGGGCTATGCCGTCGAGGTGCGGATCAACGCCGAAGACCCCCAGAACAACTTCATGCCGGAAGGCGGCAAAACCGTGGAGGTTTACCGCTCGCCGGGGGGCTACGGGGTGCGGCTGGACGGCTTTGCCTACCAGGGCTACACCATCCCCGAAGTTTACGACTCGCTGCTGGTCAAGCTCACCGTCCACGGCTTTTCCTGGAACGAAACCGTCGATCGGCTGCGGCGCTGTCTCAATAACTATGTGATCATCGGCCCTCGGACCACCATCCCCTTCTATCTGCGGGTGCTGGATGAGCCCAAATTCCAGGCCGGCGATTTCGATACCTCGTTCCTGGACAGCAATCCCCACCTGCTGGAGTATGACGAGGTGGAGTCCGAGGGCAACAAGCTGGCCCATTTGATCGCCGAGATTCACTATCGCAAACAGAATCCCTACGCCATATAAGGAGACAGACATGGAACGCATTGTTCACGGCATGAGCCCCGGCGAGGCCATCGGCCTGCTGCGCAAGGCGGATGGTTATTATGTGACCAACACCGCCCGCGATCTCTCCCAGTCCGACTACAAAAACCGGGTGCTGCTGCACACCGACCTGCTGGCCGCGCCCTCCCGCGAGGCGGCCGGCTATTTCACCCTGGAGATCACCGGCGGGGCCTCCATCCACGTCGACATTCTGCGCAAGCAGGTGGACCCTTTCCTCAAGCTGGAGCTGTTGCGGGAGAAGATGCCCAAGACCATGTTCCAGACCCTCTGCCGGGGGATCAACCTTTTCGGTTACCGCCCCTATCCCCAGAACGTAATCCGCTTCGTGGTCAAGGAATTCGCCAAGTACGTGGATGTCTGGCGGGTCTTCGACTTTCTGAACCATGTGCCCAACATGGTGGCGGTATTCGAGGAAGTGCAGCAGGCCGGCAAAATTCTCGAGCCGGCGGTCTGTTTCTCCACCGGTCCCGAGCATACCGACGACTATTACGTGAAGAAGGTGGGCGAGATCCTGGAGGTCACCGGCCAGGAGATCGTGCTGGCCGTCAAGAACCATGGCGGCCTGGGCACCCCCAAACGGATCGGCGATCTGGTGGACGCCATTTTGCAAAAATATCCCGATCTGGTCATCCATTATCACGGCCACAACACCGACGGCAACGATATCGGCCGGATCACCGCCGCCGTCCAGGCCGGGGCCCGGATCATCGACGCCTCCGATCACGCCTTCTCCGCCTTCTACGGCCCGCCCCCGATTTTAAGCGCGGTCAACACCTTGAGCGAGTACGGCTTCAAGGCCATCGGCCTCAACGAAGAGGCGGTGGTGGAAACCTCCGAGGTGCTGCGCGGCGAACGCCAGTACTACGAATTTTTTGAATCCCAGTTCAAGGGGTTCGATCCCACGGTGCAAACCCACAAGCTGCCCGGCGGCGCCGCCGGCAGCAGCTTCGAGCAGGCCACCAAGGGCGGCTTTCTGCAAAAAATGCCGGAGATTCTCCACGAGGAGCTGCCCAAGGTCCAGAAGGAGCTGGGTAACTACTGGAGTGTGACCCCCGGCTCCCAGATTCTCTGGACCACGGCGGTGGCCAATGTCCAGGCCGGCGAGCGTTACGGCAACCCTTCCGGCGACCTGAAAAACCTGCTGCTGGGCAAGTACGGCCCCTTCCCCTTCTACCAGCCGGCCGACTGGATCTACGAAAAGGTCTTCGGGGCCGACTGGCGGGAGGTGCTGGAAAAAGAGGGCGGCATGGACGCCATCGAGGATATGGATATCGAGCAGGAGCGCCGCAACCTGGCCGACAAGCTGGGCTATGAGCCCAGTGAGCAGCAACTGGTTTCCTATCTCCAGCATCCCAACGACGCGGTGGCCTTCTTCAAGTTTGAGGAGAAATTCGGCAAGGTTTACGTGCTGCCGCCGGCGGTGCTTTTCCGCCGGGGCGGGTTCAAGCTGGGCGAGACCATCAAGTTCCGCGACCATTACGGCAAGGAGCATGTGATCGAGGTCGGCCCCATGCAGCAGGATGAGGCCGGCAACGCCCATGTCTACCTCAACGTCGATCACCACGAGCGGCGTTACGAGTTCGAGCCCGAGGTGGAGCAGGGCGGCGGCGAGGCCAAGGCGGTCAAGCTTTCCAAGCGGGAGATCGAGGAGCTGGCCGCAGCCGGCGACTACCGGGCGCCGTTCGGGGCCAACGTCTGCGAGGTCAGCGTCAAGGTGGGCGATGAGATCAAGGCCGGCGACCGCCTGCTGATCCTGGAGGCCATGAAGATGCAGACCCCCATCAGCAGCCAGGTGGACGGCAAGGTGGAGAAGATCGCGGCGGCGGTGGGCGATGCGGTCAAGCCCGGCGATGAGCTGGTGGTGATCAGCGCCGGCTGATAAACAGGCAATGGTTCAGTGGTACTCTGCTGAACGCTTACGGCCCGTTAAATGCGCCGCTCGTTGCCCCTGGTTAACAGTTACGTTGAGGTCACTGTTGGCTGTGAGATATTGGGCATAAAAAAGCCCGGGATCGTTGCGATCCCGGGCTGCCGCTGTCCAGGCTGGTGGGAGGGGGAGGTGCCTGGAACGGCTCAGCGGATCTCGATTACCGAATTTTCCTCGCCGAAGGCGTTGGCGCAGCGCTGCTCGTTGGCGGGATCGGTCCACCACTGACCGTCCACCACGAAACGGTATTCATAGCGGCCGGGCTTGAGCTTGAGGCTCTTTTTGTGCAGGCCGCTTTTGAGCTTGCGCATCTTGCCCTTGCCGTTTTCCCAGTTGTTGAAATCACCCACCAGGAAAACCTCGCCGGCCTCGGGGGCCATCAGGCTGAATTCGTGATCGGTACCGGGCGCCGCCGTCTTGCCGGCGCAGCCCTTGCTCTTGCATCCCTTACCGGCTGCCTTGCCCGCAGCCTGTGTCTTGCCTGCCATCATTTTTCCTCCAGATATTTTGTGATAGTTGCTGAAAAGGTCGGAATAAAATCAAGTTGCTTGGGGCCATTCTGGATAAAACAGTGGCCTGCTGTCAATTAAAAAACGTGGCTCTCCCGGCAAAAAAACGAAAAGCTGACGGCCGACTGTCTTGCCGACCCGCTGAATGGTTGTAATCAGGTGCAAATAAGCGATCTTCAGCCGAAGGTCAGCCGGTTGAAGCCACCCGCCGGGTACCAGGGGCGGCTGGCTGTGATCCCCTCGATTTCCAGGATGCAGACCTCCAGCACCAGATAGGTGGTGGTGCCCCGGCGGACGCAGGCGGTCAGGGTGTCGCCGTGGTGGCCCATGGCGGCGTGGAGGTGAATCTTGGGCTCCTGCTCGTCCCAGAAGATACTGCCGCTGCCCAGGGTTTCCCGGACGCTGTCCAGACGGCGCCAGATCGGATCGGGGGGCATCACCGCCTCCTTGGGGCCGGTGACCACCTCGGCATCGCGCAGCCCCCCCAGTACCCAGAACCAGCCGCAACGGATATTTTCCCTAACGACAACCTGGCGCAGGCCGGCCAGAAAGTCATCCCCGTCATCAAAACGCACCGTAAACACCCGGCCTGCCCGGCCACCGGCATATTCCATTTTTGCTTCCTCCCAAGTTGTCGGCTTGGGTCGCCGACTCCGGTGGTTAACGGGTCATCCCAGGATATGGCCTTCGTGCAACTGCCGGAGAAAATCCATTACCGGCATGATCATTATGTCATCGATGATGAGTTTTTCACTGCCCAGATAGACAAGATATGCCCCGTGCGTGGTCATGCCCTCCTTCAGTGATTTCAGGCCCTTGAGATATTCCTTTCGGAAAATTTTACTGCTTTTCACTTCGATTCCGACAGTTTTTTCACCATACCACCAGATAAAATCAACCTCCGAACCGGAAGTAGTCCTCCAATAACCCAAAGAGCCTTTTATCAGTCCATAATCGAGATAGGCCCGCAACTCATGGTGGATCCAATGCTCAAGTAATATGCCTTTCCAGTCTCGCGGCATCGGCTGATCAAAAGCGCCGGCTGCGACATTGAGCACCCCGGGATCAAACCAGAAAAATTTCGGCTTTGAGACTTCTTTTATCTTTGCTCTCGGCTTATAGGCGGGAAGATAACCGCCAAGCAAGGTATCCTCGAAAATACTGAAATATCCCTCTACGGTATCCCGGCCGATTCCGGCATCCCGGGCGAGTCCCGATACATTGATCCGGGTGCCGGCCACCAGGGAGGCGACATCGAGAAAACGTGCAAAGTGCCCGATATTTCTAACAAAACCCTCGGACTTGATTTCTTCATTGATATATGTCACCAGGTAACTTCTCAGAAATGCCTCTTTCTGTTCTTCATCTTCGGAATTCACACTGAGAGGGAGAAGACCGTATTGCAGAACCGCCTCGGGATCGAGCCGAAAATCAAGCTCCCTTGAGGTAAAAGGATACATCGCTTTGACTATGGCCCGCCCCCCCAATAAATTGGCTGCTCCTCTTTTCAGTTTTCTGGCTGAAGACCCTGTTAAGGCAAAACGCTCATAGCCTTCATTCTCCATCAGGTGATGGACTTCATCCAACAGGGCCGGCACTTTCTGTATTTCATCGATAACGATCCATTTATCCCTGGGTTCGGTTTTTATCACGGCGCTTAACCGACCCGGATCTTTTGTGTATTTCAATGACTCGGCGGTGGTGAGCAGATCTATGATTCGGGCATCCTGAAAATTTTCTTTTACCCATGTACTTTTTCCGATCCCCCTCGGTCCGAAGAGAAAAAAAGAAGTCCCGGGTATTTTCAGCGTCCTTGTATACATGACCCTAAAATTAACGGTAAAAATTAGGGCTGTCAATGCAATATGTAAAAATTCCTCACCTTACCCTCTGGTTGTCTGTTCAGCGTCCGGGAAAGCGGCCTTGAACAGGGCCTGGGTATAAGGGTGGCGGGGATTATGAAATATTTCCCGGCCGGGACCGGACTCCACAACCCGGCCGTTCTGCATCACCGCCACCTGGTCGGCCAGGGTCCGGATGGTGCGGAGATCGTGGGAGATGAAGATGTAGGTCATCTTATGGCGCTGCTGCAGCTTTTTCAACAGCTCGATGATCTGGGCCTGGATGGTCATGTCCAGGGCGCTGGTGGGCTCGTCCAGCACCAGCAGTCGGGGATTGAGCACCACCGCCCGGGCGATGGCGATCCGCTGACGCTGGCCTCCGGAAAATTCATGGGGATAACGCTGGGCGGCCTCCGGCGGCAGGCCCACCTCCTGCAGGGCTTGGGCAACCATGGCCCGGCGTTGGGCCTGGTTGCCGATCCGGTGGGCTTCCAGACCCTCGCTGACGATCTGGCCCACGTTAAGCCGGGGGGAAAGGGAGGCAAAGGGGTCTTGGAACACCACCTGCAACTCCCGGCGCAGGGGGCGCATCCGGCGATTGCTCAAGTTGAGCAGCTCGCGGCCGTCGTACTCGATGCTGCCCTGGCTTTGCTCCAGACGCAGCAGGCACATGCCCAGGGTGGTCTTGCCCGAGCCAGACTCCCCCACCAGGCCGAAGGTGGTGCCCTCCTCGATGGTCAGGCTGACATTGTCCACCGCCTTGATCAAGCCCACCGTCCGCCGGAAAAAGCCCTTCTTCACCGGGAAGTGGCAGCGGAGGTTGCGCACCGTCAACAGCGGCTTGCCGGCAGGTTTAGCCGGCGGTTCGCCCCGGGGCACACTGTTGAGCAGATGGATGGTGTAGGGGTCGCGGGGGTGCCGAAAAATTTCCCCGGTGGTCCCTTGCTCCACCACCCGGCCCCGGTGCATGATATAGATCCGCCGGGCGCATTTTTGCACCATGTTGAGATCATGGGTGATCAGCAGCACCGCCATCTCCATTTCCCGCTGAATATCAAGGATCAGCTCCAGGATTTGGGCCTGGATGGTCACATCCAGAGCGGTGGTGGGCTCGTCGGCGATCAACAGGGCCGGCCTGCAGGCCAGGGCCATGGCGATCATCGCCCGCTGGCGCTGGCCGCCGGAGAGCTGGTGGGGGAAGCTGTCGATCCGGGCCGCCGGGTTGGGAATTCCGGTGCGATCCAGCAGGTCCACCGCGAAATGGCGGGCGTCTTCCCGGCTCAGCTTACGGTGGATCATCAGCGGTTCCACCAACTGATCGCCGATGGTGTAAACCGGGTTGAGTGAACTCATGGGCTCCTGGAAGATCATGGCGATCCGGTTGCCCCGCACCCGGCGCAGGGTCCGTTCCCGGAGTTCCAGCAGATTGCGGTTTTCAAAGCTGATCCGGCCCCGGCTCCGCACCGCTTCCCGCTCCAGCAGTTGGAGGATGGAAAGGGCGGTAACCGTCTTGCCGGAACCCGATTCCCCCACCAGGGCCACGGTCTCCCCCGGCTTGACCGTCAGGCTGACCCGGTCCAGCACCCGGCACCAGCCCTCCTCGGTCTTGAAATCGACCTCCAGATCCTCAATTTCCAGCAAATTCCGCTCGCTCATCATCTCTTCTCGTTCAATTTACCGGTAAACATCTTTTGGAGCCGTAAGCGTTCAGCAGTGCCGCATCCTGCGACGAGCAGCCAGGCGCCGCGTACTCCAGTACGCAGGTCTGGCAGATCGTCGCAGGATGCGGTGCTGCTTTACGGTTACGATTTTCGGGGGTCGAAGGCTTCCCGTAATGCCTCTCCGATAAAGATCAACAGGGCCAAGGTGCCCACCAGCACCACGAAGGTGCTCAGCGACAGCCACCAGGCCACGATATTGGCCTTGCCCTGGGCCAGCAGCTCGCCCAGGCTGGGGGTGGGCGGCGGGACTCCCAGGCCCAAAAAATCCAGGCTGGTCAAGGCCAGGATGGCGCCGCTCATCCGGAAGGGGAGGAAGGTGATCACCGGGGTCATGCCGTTGGGCAGCAGGTGGCGGAACATAATCCGGATATTGCCCACCCCCAGCGCCTTGGCCGCCTTGACATACTCCATGTTCCGCCCCTTGAGGAACTCGGCCCGGACATAGTCGGAAAGCCCCATCCAGCCGAAGAGCGAGAGCAGAATCAGCAGTAGCAGGGCGCTGGGCTTGAAGATCGAGGCGAAGATAATCAGCAGGTAAAGCTCGGGCATGGCGCTCCAGATCTCAATAAAGCGCTGCATGAAAAGATCGGTGCGCCCCCCCAGGTAACCCTGGATGGCCCCGGCAACGATGCCGATGGCGGTGCCGATGGCGGTCAGGGCCAGGCCGAAGAGCACCGAGAGGCGAAAGCCGTAGATCAGCCGGGCCAGCACGTCCCGGCCCCGGTCGTCGGTGCCGAGATAGTTGGCCCGGGAGGGGGGGGCCGGTACCGGCTGGTCCAGGTCCAGGTTGATGGAGTCGTAGCTGTGGGGGTTGGGCGGGAAAAGGGCCCAGTTGCCCTCCCGGGCCATAACCTGGCGGAAGAAGGGGTCGCGGTAGTCGGTTTCGGTGCGGAAGTCGCCGCCGAAGGTGGTCTCCGGGTAGCCGACCAGCAGCGGAAAATACCAGCCCCCCTGGTAATGCACCAGCAGCGGTTTGTCGTTGCTCAACACCTCGGCAAAGAGGCAGAGCACAAAAAGAATCGAGAAGATAATCAGGCTGTAATAGCCCCGTTTGTTGGCTTTGAAACGCCGCCAGCGCCGGGAAAGCGGTTTTTTGTGGAGCTCGGCGGCCAAAGCGGCGGGGTTCGCGGCGGGCAGGCCCCCTCCTCCGGCCCGGCCGCCGCCGCCCCGGTCGCCACCCCGGCCCCGGCCCCTTGGGGTCGGGTATCCGCCTGTTGGTAGATGGTCATGGCTTAGCGGACACTCTCGAAGGTTATGCGCGGGTCCACCACCACATAGCTGATATCGGTGAGCAGGCGGGAAATCAGGCCGATAATGGTGAAAAAGTAGAGGGTGCCCAGCACCACCGGGTAATCGCGATTCATAATCGACTCGTAGGCCAAAAGCCCCATGCCGTCCAGGGAGAAGATGGTTTCGATCAGCAGGCTGCCGGTGAAGAAGGCGGCGATAAAGGAGCCGGGAAAACCGGTGATAATGGGGATGATGGCATTACGAAAAACATGGCGATAAAGCACCCGGTTTTCGGAAAGCCCCTTGGCCCGGGCGGTGAGTACATACTGCTTGCGGATCTCTTCCAGAAAGCTGTTCTTGGTCAGCAGGGTCATCACCGCCAGGCTGCCCACCGCGCTGGCGGTTACCGGCAGCACCATGTGCCAGAGGTAGTCGAAAATTTTGGCGATCAGGCCCAGGTCGTGCCAGCCGTCGGAGACAATGCCGCGCAGGGGGAAAATATTCAAAAAACTGCCGCCGCCGAACAGCACGATCAGGACAATGCCCAGGACAAAGCCGGGGATGGCATAGCCGATAAGGATCACCGTGCTGCTGATCACATCAAAACGGCTGCCCTCACTCACCGCCTTCTTGATCCCCAGGGGAATGCAGACCCCGTAAACGATCAAAAAGGTCCAGAGCCCCAGCGACATTGAGACCGGCAACTTGGAGATTACCAGCCCCGCCACCGAGGTGTGATGGTAGTAGCTGTGGCCGAAGTCGAAGACCAGATAATTTTTCATCATGGTCAGGAAACGTTCCACCGGCGGCCGGTCGAAGCCGTAAAGGGCACGTAACTGGGCGATTCGCTCCTCATCCAGCCCCTGGCTCCCCTGGTAGAGATCGCCCGTCCCGGCGCCGCGAATTTCGCCCGCCGCCGCCCCGTGGCCCTCGATCTCGGCCAGCATCCGCTCCACCGGCCCGCCGGGGACGAACTGGGTGACGATAAAGGTCACCAGCATCACCCCGAAGAGGGTGGGGATCATCAAGAGAATGCGGCGCAGAATATAGGCGGGCATCAGGAGGCACCCTCGTTGGCGGTTGCCAGCCACCAGGTCATCAGTAACTGGAACGGCCGGTAGTAGCGGGGCAGGGTTGCCGGTCGGGCGAAGATGTCGCGGTAGGTCAGCCGCCAACTGTCCAGATACCAGTTGGGCACCACGTAATATCCGTACCAGAGGGTGCGGTCCAGGGCTCGGGTGGCGGCGATCAACTCTTCCTGGGTGGCGGCGTAGATGATTTTGTCCACCAGGGCGTCCGCCACCGGGTCGCTGACCCCGGAAAGGTTGCGACTGCCGGGGCGTTGGGCGGCCGAGGAGTGCCAGTAGTTGCGCTGTTCGTTGCCCGGCGACTGGGATTGAGCGTAAACGGTGACCACCATGTCGAAATCAAAATTATTAAGCCGCCGCATGTAGAGGGCGGCGTCGATCTGGCGGTAGTTGACCCGCATCCCCAAGCGTTCCAGATTTTTCACGTAGGGGGCCATCACCCGGGCGAAGGAGGGGGAGTCCAGCAGAATTTCAAACCGGAAAATTTCGCCCCGGTCGTTGCGCAATACCCCGTCCCGGACCTGCCAGCCCGCCTCCTCCAGCAGTTTCGCCGCCCGCAGCAGGTTGCCGCGCAAGCTGCGGGGCGGGTCGGTGCTGACCGGGGTTAAGGGGGTGGTGAAGACCTCCGGCGGCAACTGATCGCGGAATTTCGCCAGATAATCCAGCTCCAGTCCCTCCGGCAGCCCCCGGGCGGCCAGGTAGGAGTTGCTGAAGTAGGAGTCGCAGGGCACATACTGGTCGTAAAACATGGTGCGGTTGGTCCACTCGAAGTCGAAGGCCAGGTTCAATGCCTTGCGGACTCGCCGGTCTTGAAAGAGCGGGTTACGGGTGTTGATGACAAAACCCTGCATCCCGGCGTTGTTGCCGTGGGGCACCTCTTCTTTAACCAACTCGCCCCGCTCAAACCGGGCGCCCCGCAGGTCGCGGGCCCACTGTTTGGCGATATTGACGGCCATAAAGTCGAACTCGCCGGCCTTGAAGGCCTCCAGGGAGACGATCTGGTCCTTGAAGTATTTGAAGGTGATGGTGTCGAAATTGAAAAAACCGCGGCGGACATTGAGGTCGGCGGCCCAGTAGTCGGGGTTGCGGCGGTAGGTGATGGTCCGCCCCGGCACCACCCGCTCCACCAGATAAGGGCCGGAACCCAAGGGCGGGGTCAGGCCCTCGGCGTCGAAGGGATGTTCGGTGTAAAATTTTTCCGACAATACCGGAATCTGGGCGGCGATCAGGTGGAGCTCGCGATTGACCTGGCGGAAATGAAAACGGATCCGCTGGCGGTCGATGATTTCGGCATGGCTGATATCCTGGAGATAGTGCTGGTAGAAGGGGTGGGCCAGGTCGCTCTTGAGGGTGTTGAGGGAAAATTTCACGTCCTCCACCCGCACCGGGCTGCCGTCGGCAAAACGGGCCGCCGGGTTGAGGGTGAAGGTGACCGCCAGGCGATCATCGGCAAGCTCGATCCGCTGGGCGATCAGGCCGTAGGCGGCAAAGGGCTCATCGAGGCTGGCCACCGCCAGGGGCTCGAAGACCAGGGTTTCCAGTCCGGCCGGGGCCGAGCCCTTGAGGGTGAAGGGGTTCATCTTGTCAAAGCCGCCCAGGTCGTGGAGCACCAGATCACCGCCCTTGACCGCCGCCGGCGAGGCGTAGGCGAAATGGGCAAACCCCTCGGGGTATTTGAGATTGCCGTCGATGCTGATTCCGTGGGCGCCGGCGGCGGAATGGTGGTCCCCGTGTTCGCCGGCCCCGGCCGGGCCGGTTAGCGGCAGGGCCAGCAGCAGCAAAATGGTCAGCGGCACAATAAGCAACCGGCCTGCCGAAGGGTATCCTCTGCGGATTGACAATGAGCGAATTAATCTCGTTAAATCAACGGGCAGGCTCCTCTGGTGAGCGGTTGTTTGCTGCATGCCGTGACCTTGCCTTACTGCTGCTGTGATCATGGCCCGGCGGGGTTGATTTTGCCGCAACTGCCGCTGCCGTTGTCACTGCCGGCCGCGGCCCTGGCGGCCGGCGGGGTGATGCCGGTGATGGCGATTTCAAAGGCGGCGGCCAGCATGTTGGCCAGAATGGTCAGCTTGTGCAGATCGTGCTGGTTGAAAGTGTCACCGCTCTTGTTGACCGCCTCCACCACTCCCAGGCAGCCGCCGTTGATAATCAGGGGAACGGCCAGCAAAGAGCGGGTGGTGAAATTGAGGTCGCTGTCCACGGTCCGGTCGAAACGTTGATCGGCCAGGACATTGGCGGCCATGGCCGGTTTGGCGTTGCGGTAAACCCAACCGGCCAAGCCTTTGTCCACCGGCACCTGGCGCCCCCGCAGGGCCGGGCCGCAGGGGCCGGTGGGCACCGCGATCAGCATTATTTCACTTCTGGGGGCGGCCAGCATCAGCGATCCCGCCTCACAGTTCATCAGGTTGTTGATCAGCTCCATAATCCGGGTCAGCAGCCAGGGGCTTTTGGGCAGTTGCTGGACCAGCAGGGAGAATTTCAACAGCAGTCGCAATTCCTGTTGGGTCAGGGAGTCCAGCAGGACGGGAGGCAGGCTCTGGTCCACCAGGCTGTCGGCCAGGACCGATGGCGAGGCGGCATTCATTTCCAGGAGGATATCGCCCAGGTTGTCGCCGCTCCGTTGACCCAGCCAGGTCAGGAGGGAAGCCTTGTGATGATCGGGTTTGAACGAATGTTGGCGGCTCCGGCGCAGGCGTTGCTGTTTTTCAAGGGTTGCGGAGAGTTGTCCGTGGTCAATCAACCCTCTGTTAACCAGAATTTTCCCCAATAGTTGCCAGGTTAGTTCCGGTCCCAGCAGATGACTTGAAAGGTTGGCGGTGATGTTTTCATGGTAGGGATTACGATTTTCACCGAAATATACCGTGAGGTAACGGTCCATGCGGCCGAATTTTTCCAGCCGGGGAGCAACGAACTGGTTGTAAAATTCCTTGACCCCGTCCCGGATTTCCTGGGCGGAGCTGAAAACCGGAGTGGTTCCGTTCTCGACTTTACGTCGCTCCTGATATTCGTACATCTCCTTGAATTCGGCAAAAAGACCGTCAAGTTTTTCAATGTAACGATTGTCGGCGATCTGGGCGATGAGATCGGCGGTGGGAATCATCCGGGCCACCGCCACCTCTCCGGGGGTGACAAAAAAATCGTCCAGCTGTGGCTCCTGGTGGTAGTCGGTCAGGGCGATGGTGGCCGGCACCAGTTCCGTCGCCCGTTTGCTCCAGTGGGTCCGTTGCAGGTAGGAGGCGGCCAGGGCCATGCCCCGCTGGACGTGGGTGGCGGTGAATTTGCCGCCATGTCCCTCGTGGTCGCCTTTATCCTTGATGTAGCCTGCATCGTGAAACAGGCCGGCTGCCACCGCGCAGCAGAACAGCTCCGGGCTGAGCTTCTCTCCGGGCTGGGCCCGGTTCCAACCAGCCGCCATCCGGGCCACCGCCACCGCCGCGTCCAGGGCGTGGGCGAAATCGTGATAAGCGACCTCGCAGGCCTCGTGGCTGGGCCAGCGGCCGGCGTAAAGGTCGGCCACATCGGCCAGCAGCCGGTTGAGCCGGGGCAGGGTCCGCCCGTACTCCTCGCGGCAGATCGCCCGCAGCAACTCGACTCCCGGCTGCCCTGATTCGCCTTTTGTTTTTTTTTCGGTCATTTATATCACTTACAGTGAGTGGCAACTCCCTTGCCAGGTTAAGAAAACATTTTTCATCCTAATAGCTCGGGCCGCCACGGTCAATCGCAATATCACATGTGGCCAGCCTTTTAACCAAAGTGCCGTGCAGGAATATGTCAAAGTTGGCATTGGCGGAGATATCGGCCTTGACATTTGGGCCGGAAGAGGTAAGATGCCCGGATGCGTCGCGGGGTGGAGCAGTCCGGTAGCTCGTCGGGCTCATAACCCGAAGGCCGCAGGTTCAAATCCTGCCCCCGCTACCAGCAAAAAAATACAGGGAAATCAAGGCTTGGTCTTTGATTTCCCTTTTTTTGTTTTTGTGCGGCCGGAAAACTTGCCCTTGCCGTCATGCTTTCGTTGACAAAAATATCCACCCTGATGGATAACTGACAGTAAATCTCAGTGGTAACGGAAACTCCGGCGGCAAGTTTGCCGTATCTTGCCCGGCAGGGTTTGAATGAGCCGGGAAAATCGTCAAGAGGGGATGATGGTATGACCATGGAAAAAAAGCTGCGGATACTGTTGGCTGAAGATGCCAGAGCCATGCGCAGGATGGAGGTCAAGATCCTGGCCGAGGCCGGGTTTCCCGAGGTGCTTCAGGTGGCGGACGGCCGGGAGGCCGCCGACCAACTGGAAGACGGCGCCAAGGTCGATCTGGTAATCAGCGACTGGTCCATGCCCAACATGGACGGCCTGGAGTTGGTCAAATGGCTGCGGGGACATGAAAAGTTCAAAGAAATGCCCATCCTGATGGCCACCAGCCATGGCGACAAGGAATATGTGGATGAGATTGTGGCGGCGGGGGCCAACGGGGTGCTGCCCAAGCCGTTTTCGGCGGAAGAGTTGCAAGTCGCCGTCGCCGGGGTTATGGGCTGGGCGGGGGCGGCCCCGGAGCCGGCCCCGGAGGACAAAGGCCCCCGGCTGACCGATGACGGCCGCCTGCTGCTGCGGATGGCCCATATCCAGATCACCGACCACCTGGCCCTGGGCATGTTGCGTGAACGGCTTGAATCGGGCCACGAAACCCCGATTCACTTTGCCCTTGAAACCCTCTGCCTGGGGGGGTGGAACCCCTTGCAGGCGGAACTGGAGAGTGGCCGGGTCGATGGCGCCTTAATTCTGGCCCCGGCGGCCATGGATATGTTCAGCTACCGGGTTCCCCTTAAGCTGGTACTCTTTGCCCACCGCAACGGCAGCATCTGCGTCCGCAAACGGCGGGAGACGGGGGCGACGGCAAGTGACGCCGAATTTTTCCGTAACAAAAGTTTTTACCTGCCCCATAAGATGTCGATCCACAACCTGCTGGCCCACCACTATTTCAAGCAGCTGGGGCTCAAGGCGGGGGTGGCCAATGAGCCGAATATCGATGTCCTGCTGGAGGTGGTGCCGCCGGTGACCATGCCGGAAATTTTACGGGATAACGAGGATGCTTCCGGTTTTCTGGTGGCCGAGCCCATCGGCTCCCGGGCCATTGCCGCCGGTATCGCCGACAGGCAGTTCCTCTCCAGTGAAATCTGGGACCATCATCCCTGCTGTGTGGTGGTGATGCGAGAGGAGATCGTCAACCAGCATCCGGAAGCGGTTCAGGAATTTACCCACATGATGGTGCGCGCCGGCAAGGCCATTGCCGCCGACCGGGATCGTGCCGCCAACACCGCCGTGCGTTTCCTCGACCCTCAGGGCAAATTGGGGCTGAAGCCGGAGTTGCTGGTCAAGGTGCTGGCCGATCCGGCCGGAATTGTCTATGACGACCTCTACCCGGTGCGGGCGGATTTGGAAGTTCTCCAGCAGTACATGAAGCAGGAGATGGGCATCGGTCGGCCGATTGACCTCAACCTCTTTGTCGATACCCGCTTTGCCGACCAGGCCTGCCCGGAGCCCCCCGGCCGGCAAAGAATGTTGCCCAGCCTGGCCGTTGCCGGCCCGACCCCGACCCCGGTGCCGGCGCGGCAAGCGGCACCGGCCGCTGTCCCGATGGGAGCCGAGGCTCCCGCCGGCCAGGGAGCAAAGGAGACGGTCAAAAAGGAGAAGCCCGACCGGCTGCCCGCCGAGGAGCAGTGGGATGAAGATGATGAGGATACCCAGAAGGACAAGTACCTGACCTTTCACCTGCATGGCGAGGATTACGGCCTGGAAATACGTTTTGTCACCGAGATTATCGGGATTCAAAAGATTACCAGGGTGCCGGATATGCCGCCCTACCTCAAGGGAATCATCAACCTGCGGGGCAAGGTGATCCCGGTGATGGATGTGCGGGCCCGCTTCAAAATGCCGGAAAAGGAGTATGACGAGCGGACCTGCATCATCGTGGTCAATGTCGATGAGATTGCCATCGGCCTGGTGGTGGACAAAGTGCAGGAGGTGGTGGACATTCCCGAAGCCCAGGTGGAACCGCCCCCGGAGTCCCGCCGGGGCAAGAGCAGCCCCTTTTTGCAGGGAATGGGCAAGATCGGGGCCGAGGTCAAGATACTGCTTAATGTGGAAAAGTTGCTCTATGACGAAGGGTTGAAGTCAACGGCGGCGGAGCTTTCCGGCTAAATTGCCGGTAACCGTTCACCAGGGGTATTAAATTGCCGATTTAACGGGACGTAAGCTTTCAGCCGGGTCGGGGGCCGGCTTTGGAGGTATGGCGAAAAACGGCGGCCTTCAACTCCTCCCGGCTGAAAGGTTTGAGCAGGTGGTCGTCAAAGCCGACAGCCAGGCAGTGGGCCAACTCCTCTTCCCCGGCCAGTCCGGTCATGGCGATCAAAGGCAAACGATCGCCGCCTTGCCCTTCGCCGGCCCGAATGGCGGCGGCGGTGGCCGCGCCGTCCATTACCGGCATTTGCAGGTCCAGCAGCACCAGATCGAATTCACCCCCGGCCAGCAGCTCCAGGGCTTCCCGGCCGTCAGCCGCCGTGCTCGCCTGCCAGCCCTCCCCTTTGATGATCTCTGAAGTTACCAGTCGATTCACATAGTCGTCGTCAACCACCAGAATACGAAGCTCAGCGACCGCCTCCGGCGTTGACGGTGAGCCGACCGCTTTGCCGGCGGTGGTCTGGGCGGCCGTTCCGTCCATTCCGGCAGGTTCGGACGTTGTGGTGGCGGCGATGGGCAAAATTCGGGGCAGGGTGAAGTGAAAGGTGCTGCCCTGGCCCTCCCGGCTTTCCAGCCAGATTTCCCCGCCCATCAGGGAGATCAGTTGACGGCAAATGGTCAGTCCCAGGCCGGTGCCGCCGTATTGGGCGTCCACGGTATGGTCGGCCTGGGTAAAGGGGGCAAATATTTTTTTAACTTTGTCCGGGGCAATTCCGCAGCCGGTGTCTGTTACCCGGCAGTGGAGGAAGGAACGCCCCCGCAAATCTTTCATCCCGGCGCTCAAGGTGATTTGGCCCCGGGCGGTAAACTTGCCGGCGTTTTCCAGCAGATTGACCACAACCTGCCGTAAGCGCTGGGGGTCGCCCCGCCAGGCGGTCGGCAGATCGGGGGCCAGCTCCAGTTGGCCCAGCACCCCGCGTTGTTGCCAGAGCGGGGGGTAAAGTTCAAAGATATCCCGTAATAGTTCCGGCAAGTCGAAGTCGCTTTCGTTCAGTTGCAGTTCGCTTTTTTCCAGCTTGGCATAGCTTAATACCTGGTTGAGAAAGTCGAGCAACCGGCGGCCGGAGCGTTCAATCAGCTCCAGGTATTGCCTTTGCCGGGGGGGCAACTCGCTTTGCAGCACCAGACCGGTCAGCCCCAGAATATTGTTCAAGGGGTTACGAACCTCATGGCTGAGGTTGGCCATGAATCTTTTTTGAGCGCTGTTGGCCCGTTCCGCCTGCTCAAGGGCCAGGTCAGCCACCTCCAGGGCCTTACTCAGAGCCTGGTTCAGACTTTGCAGTCGTTCCTGCTCCTCGACGCTCCGGGCTTCGGGCTTATCTTTGGGCTGGTCGCTGGTGGTCATGGATTGGTTCCCGCCTGATGTTGTCTCCGGGTAATCGTTCAGCAGCACCGCACCTTCGGGCGATCAGCCAGGCTTGAGTACCCAGTGTACGCTACGCCTGGCTGCTTACCCGAATCTGCGGCACTGCTGAACGATTACGGCACGTTAGACCGATAATTTGGCACTCCTGGTGAACGGTTACGTCTCCGGGTAGCGGTCTCAGAGGGCAAAGGCTTCAAGCTGAACCAGGGCCCGATCGAAGAGACGCGGGAGCTGGGCCAGGCGAATGCCGACCTTTTCGGCCGTTTTTTCCACCCGCTGCCAGTCGGCCTGCTCGTAGGCCATTACCAGCTTGAGGATCCGGCCGGCCAGGTTGGCCTCCTGGTCCAGCAGGGCCTCCCTGATGGTTCCAGCCAGCTTGATATCCTGAAGAATTTCGCTCATTTCCCGGTCCAGCATGGCCGGCAGCAGGGAAAACATGCCGACGGTATGGCAGTGGCCGGGATCGACGGCGCCGGCCGTTTCGCCGGCCAGCATCTCGGCAAAAGTTCCCCGGATGATGGCCTGGCGCAGCAACTCGGCCGGTTTGTCGTCGGCGATATAGGAAAGCATCATCAGGGAGAGCCATTGGCGGAGGTTTTTCTCCCCCAGCATCACCACTGCCTCTTTGATGGACTGCAGTTCCTGGCGACGGGCGAAGTGGGGGGAGTTGACGTATTTGAGCAGCTTATAGGCCAGAGACGTATCATGGTTGATGACCTCGCCCAGCTCGCTCATGTCGTAGTTTTCGTCCTGGATCAGGCGCAGAATCTGTAAATAATGGAGCTTGGAGCCGGTGATGTCCCGGCCGCTGACAATTTTGGGTTTGCTGAAAAAGTAGCCCTGAAAAAGACTGAAGCCCAGCATTTTGCACTGCTCGAACTCCTCCTCGGTTTCCACCTTTTCCGCCAGCAGTTTCAGCCTGGGGTTGTGGCCCATGACCACCTTCACCTGGCGGGCCAGTTCCTCGTGGCTCAGCAGGCGGATATCAAACTTAATAATCCGGGCCAGCTTGATCAGGGGGAGCAACTCGTCATTGTGTACGAAGTCATCCAGGGCCAGCAGGTAGCCCTTTTGGGCCAGCTTGCGGCAGGCCGCCGCCACTTCGGGCGAGGCCAGGACATCCTCCAGCACTTCCACCACGATAATATCACGGGGGAAGAGGGCGGGATAACCCTTGAGCAGCAGATCCTCGGTGAAGTTGATGAAAACTCGTTTGCCCCCGGCCAGGCGGGGAATGCCGATCAGGAGAAAGCTGCTGGTGATCACCTTGGAAGTGGCCGCCTCCCCGGTCTGGCTGGGATCGAAATAGTTGGCCAGGCTGCTGCGGAAAAGCAGCTCGTAGGCAAACACCTCTTTATTTCGCTTGAAGATGGGCTGCCGGGCGACAAAAATTTCGGCGTGGGTTTCGTTCATGGCGTTACTCCGTCAGCCCCAAATTCCGGCCTTGGATCAGTAGATTATTGTTGTCCAGGATTTCCCAGGCCTCCCGGCGGGCCCGGCTGATTCGGGCCGGCAGGGTTCTTGCCTGTTCCAGTTTGTTCCGCCGAGCCAATCCTTCCAGCTCCCGAGCCAGCCTTTCGACGGTGGTCAGGCCGGCGGCCCCGGCAGAGCCGGCGATTTTTTGGGGGGCCATGATCAGGGCCGGCAGATTGCCCCGGCTTAGCGCCTCCCGCAGCTTAGCCTCCTCTTCCAGCATCAGCCCCCGTTGCAGTCGAAACATTTCCCGCAACTCGCCGGGAGTAAGGTAGTTGAGGTAGTCGGCCAGCCGTTCCTCGTTGAAGTGGCGACGTTGTCCGGCGGAAATCGTTTTATCTTCGTGATGGATGCCCATTGATAACCAACGGCCGGAAGCCCGGCGCAAGTGAAGGGGGGATCAGGGTTAGGCAATATCCAGCCGGTAACCCACGCCGGGGACCGTCTTGATCTCCAGGGCAAATTCCGGGAAGGCCGCCAGTTTTTTGCGGAGCCGGAAGACCAGCACATCCGCCGTACGAAAATGTCCCTTGCCGACCTGGCGTCCCACCCTTTGGCCCAAATCTTCCCGTTCCAGAACCTGGCCCCGGGCGTTGGCCAGGTGAACCAGCAATTTGTACTCCCCGGGCGTGAGACTCACCCGACGGCCGTTGCGATGGACCAGGGCCTGGATGTTGCCGTCCAGTCGCAAGATCGAGTTTAACGCCAATGAGCGAACAGGCTCCTTCAGGGTCCGCGGAATCGGAGGCAGGGCCCGTTTAACCCGGTGCAACAGCTCGTGGGCCATGAATGGTTTGATCAGGTAGTCCACCGCGCCGGTTTCAAATCCCAGCACCCGCTCCTCCGGCAGGCTGCGGACGGTCATAACCAGGAAAGGGGTTCCCTGTTCCTGGAGGCGGGTGCCCAACTCCAGGCCGTTACCGTCGGGCAGATTGAGATCGACGACGACCAGATCGTAATCGGCCTCTGCCAACCAATGTTCGGCTTCGGCCATGTTGTGGGCCAGATCCACCTCATAGCCGGCTTTCAGCAGAATGGTGGCGCAGAGGTAGATCAGGCTCTGATCATCCTCCACAATCAATAAGCGGTGGCGATTATCGCTGGGCAAAATCAAGCCCCCCTGATTGCATATCTATAAATTGGTCAGCTATGACCTTGACCCCTCCACCGCCAGCACCATTTCCGCCACCACCGTTTCCAGTTCATCGGCCTGGGCGTTCAGTTGGGCGGCGCTGGCCGCCGACTGCTCGGAGGAGGCGGCAATCCGCTGGGTGGCGTCGGCGGTGGTGGTCATGGCCTGATTAATCTCCCGGAGCTGCACCGCGAAACCTTCGGTGGCCTGGGAGATGGCCCGGTTTTTGTCGCCGATGGTGGTGGCGCTGGCGATGATGCTCTCGAAATCGCTGTTGAGCGCCTTTAGTTGCCGGGCGCTCTCGCCAACCCGTTCCACCGTGGTTTCCAGCAGCCGGGCAATATCGCGGGAGGCGGCTCCGGCCCGCTGGGCCAGATTGCGGACCTCGTCGGCCACCACCGCGAAACCGGCCCCGGCCTCGCCGGCCCGCGCCGCTTCCACCGCGGCATTGAGGGCCAGCAGGTTGGTCTGGAAGGCGATGGAGTCGATGGTGGTGATGATTTGCCGGATCTCGCCGCTGTCCTGCTCAATCTGGGTCATGTTGGCTGTGAGGTTGGTCAGAGCCTTAAGGGATTGTCCGGATTTTTCAATATTTTCCCGCATCAGCTTTTCCGAGCCGGCAGTGAGCTGGGCGGTTTCCCGGCTGCTGTCGCCCATGGCAGCCAGACCGGCGCCGGTTTCCTCCACCGCCGCCGCCTGCTGGGAGGCGTCGTCGGCCAGGGCTTGGCTGGTGATGGCGATCTGCTGGGCCGCATCCCCCACCTGGTGGGACGAGTCCTGCAGAACCTTGCTGAGCCGGCGCAACAGTCCGCTGATGTCCAGGGCGGTCAACCGGGCCATCAGCATCCCGAAAAGCAGGGTGCCGCCCATGGCGGCGGCCACCCGGTACATTGAGCTTTGCACCTGATCCCGCATGGCTTCCGGACTCATCTGACCGGCGATTACCGCCTCCGCCGCCGCCAGGATCGCCACCACGCCCAGGTGTACCATCAAGGCGCTGAACAACAGCAGGGCCAGCACCCAGCCAAAACCGATGGTTATTTTCTGGTTGACACTCAAGGCCAGCCAGATTGCTCGCGCCTTTCGCCATACGTTCATTTTTCCGCTCCTCGCCCTGTTTTGAAAGGATAGTAATCAAACGTATTTTTACTCAATGGTGAATAGAGTGTCCAGCTTCAACTCCCGCAGCAGGGCGGCGATGGTCGGCGGGGTGTTGATCAGGCGCATTTTTCCTTGGTTCACCGCCAGCCGGCGAAAAAAGATCAGCAGATTGCCCATGGCGGTGCTGCCCAGAAAACGAACGCCGCCAAAGTCAAAAATGGCTTCCTTGATGCTGCTCAGGTGCAGGGTCTCAAAAATTTTCTTAAGTTCCACCGCTTCCTTTTCATGAATTTCCCCGGCCAGGACAAATAACGCTTGTTCGTTTTGGTGGTGCAGATCGCAGGTCATTTTCATCGCTTTTACTCCTTGTCTGGATGATTGGCGACAGCCGTGGCGGTCAATCGGCTGTTATTCAAATGATACATGGTCAGATTTGTCTGGCGCTCACCCAGGCGGCCACCTCCGCCGCCGGCATCGGCTTGGCGATCCAGTAGCCCTGGGCCAGTTCGCAGCCCAGCTTGAGTAGTAACTCCACATGGGCGGCGGTTTCCACCCCTTCGGCCACGGTTCGGCGTTTGAAGGCCGCGGCCAGGCCCAGTACCCCCTCCAGGATCGCCAGGTCGTCGGGGTCTTCAAGCATATCCCGGACAAAGCTGCGATCGATTTTCAGGGTTTGGGCCGGCAGTCTTTTCAGATAGGTGAGCGAGGAGTAGCCGGTGCCGAAGTCGTCCAGGGCGAACCCGACCCCCATGGTCCGGCATTGGCCGATTATGCGGGAGACATGGTCAATATCAGCCAGGGCACTGCTTTCCACCACCTCCAATTCCAGTTGATCGGCGGGCACCTCCGGCCGGGCCGCCATCTGGTGTTGCAGTTTGGCGACGAAATCCGCCTGCTGGAGCTGGCGGGCGCTGATGTTGACGCTTACCGGAAGCAGTAAGCCGTCCCGGCGCCAGGCCGCGATCCTGGCCAGGGCTGCCTCCAGTACCCAGTCTCCCAGGGCCACCGCCAACTGATGATCCTCGATGGCGGGCAGAAAATGGGATGGGGACAACAGTCCCAACTCGGGATGCTGCCAGCGGATCAGGGCTTCCAGACCCACCACCTGGCCGCTGCGCAGGTTGACCTTGGGCTGGTAATAAAGGACGAACTCACCATCAACCAAAGCGCGTTTGATCCGCTCCAGCAACTCCAGGTGCCCACGCATGGCCAGTTCCTGGATGGCGTCGAAGAGGTGATAGCGGTTTTTACCCGCCTGTTTGGCCTGGTACATGGCCTGATCCGCCTGGCGCAAAAGCTGGTCGGCGTCGATCTCCTCAGTCTGGGGATAGAAGGTGACTCCCAGGCTGGCGGAGACCTGCAAAACCGTTTCATTGCCGGTGATGGGCTGGGCGGCGGCGGTGAGCAGCCTTTGCAGCAGGGGCAGGCAGGTTTCGTCGTCGGGCAGATCCTGGAAAACGGCGACAAACTCGTCGCCGCCCAAACGACCCAGGGTGTCACTTTCCCGCAGGGTATGCTTCATCCGTTGGGACAGGGCGCAAAGCATCTGGTCGCCGACATCGTGGCCGTGGGTGTCGTTGATCTCTTTGAAACCGTCCAGGTCCAGATAGGCAACGGCCAGTCTGGCACCCCGGCGGATGGTTTGGGCCATGGCATGGTTCAGGCGGTCGGTGAGCAGGGCGCGGTTGGGCAGGCCGGTGAGGGAATCGTAGTGGGCCATCCGCTCCAGGCGATTTTGCTGCTCCTTTAATTGGCTGATATCGCTGAAAATAGCCACATAATGAGCGGTTTGACCGGTGCTGTCGGGCACCGAGCTGATGGTGAGCAGCTCGGGATATACCCGGCCGTCCTTGTGCTTGTTCCAGATCTCGCCGGACCAGAAACCTTTACTGCTCAGGGCCTGCCACATGGCGGTGTAAAATTCCCGGCCGTGGCGGCCGGACTTGAGCAGGCGAGGGTTCTGGCCGACCACCTCTTCCCGCCGGTAGCCGGTGATGCGGCAAAAGGCATCGTTAACCTCGATGATGGTGCCGTCGTTGCGGGTGATGGTGATTCCTTCCCTGGTGTGCTTGATCACCGCGGCGGCCAGGCGCATGTCGGCATCGCGCCGGTGGCGGAGAATGGCGTAGCGCAGGGCTCGGCGCAAGGTCTTGCCGTCGCCGCCCTTGACCAGAAAATCGTCGGCTCCCGCCTCGATGGCCTGGCGGCGGGCTTCATTTTCATCCCGGCCGCTGAGCACCACGATGGGGCTGTCGCAGAGTCGTCGGCAGCGACCCACGGTTGCGGCGGGGCCGGCGCTGTCGGGCAGGTTGAGATCCAGCACCACCACGTCGGGAACGATCCCCTCCCGGGCCAGCAGGCCGGCCGCCTTGGCCATGGAGTCGGCGATATGGACGGCAAAGGCGTTGGCGTCACGTTCCATCAGGTGATAGCGAATCAGGGCCGCCTCGTCGGGCTCGTCTTCGATCACCAGAACCAGGGGCATGGTGGGCAGACAGGCATCCGGCCGACACTGAAAAATGGGCTCCATCCGGTTGTGTTGTTGCTCAAGAGCCCGAATTCCGGCCCTGATCCTGGCATGCAGTTCGGTGGGGTGATGGGGCTTGATCAGGTAGGCGTCGGCACCGGCCTCCAGGCCCTTGGCCACATCGTCCGGGCTGCTTTTGGAGGTAAGCATGATCAGGTAAGGGGCTGGTTGCCCCCCCAGGCTTCTTATCTTGCGGCACAGGGCCAGGCCATCCAGCCGGGGCATCAGCCAATCGATCAGGGCCAGCTCCGGGGCGTCGGGCTGTTGCATAACCTCCCAGGCGGCCTGGCCGTCCGCCACCACCAGGGGTTGATAACCCCATTTCTGCAGCATGGCGGTCAGCATCTCACGAATGGTGGGGTCGTCTTCGGCTACCAGGATTTTCAGCGCGGAATTTTTCTGTTCACTCATGATTTTTCCCCATGATCGACCACCTGTAAGGTTGACATGCTATTGCCGTTCAGCGGCAGAGTAAAGCTGAAAGTTGTGCCCAGACCTGCGCCGGCGGAGTCAACCTCGATTCGGCCCCGGTGGTTTTCCACGATTTTGCGGCAAAGGGCCAGGCCGACCCCGTTGCCTTCGTACTGGTCGCGGCCGTGCAGGCGGGAGAATACTTTGAAGAGCCGATCATGCTGGGCCGGATCGATGCCGATCCCGTTGTCCCGCACCTCCACCCGCCACTGATCTCCCTCAATCCGGGAGTTGATGGTAATCACCGGCCGCCGGCCCGGTTCCACATACTTAATGGCGTTGCCGATCAGGTTCTGGAAAAGCCGGGTCAACTCGTCGCGGCTGGCCGTCAACTCCGGCCAGGGACCATCGATCTCGATTTGCGCCCGGCTTTCCTCTATCTCCGGCTGGAGGAAGGTCAGGGCTTCGTCCAGGCTCTTGCGGGCGGCCAGCGGGGCTTTGGGCTCGGTTTTGCGGCCCACCCGGGAATAATCCAGCAGGCTGCGGATCATTCGGTCCAAGCGCCGGGCGGCCCCGGCGGCTCGCTTCATGAACTCCCGCTGTTCCTCATCAAGCCCTTCGCCCAGGCTGCGCTCCAGCAGTTGCAGGTAACTGCTGATCATCCGCAGGGGCTGGCGCAGATCGTGGGAAACGGCATAGGCAAACTGTTCCAGCTCGGCGTTGGAGCGGGCCAATTCGTTTTCGGCCCTTTTGCGCAGCGTTATGTCCTGAAAGGCGACAATGGCCCCGCTGATGCGGCCCCGTTCCCTGATCGGCGTGACCACCAGGTCCACCGGAAAGCCTTGGCCGTCTTTGCGCCAGAACCACTCCTCCAGCCTTCTTTCCCGGCCATCCCGGCCGGTCAGGTGAATGGGACATTTTTCGTGGGGATAAGCCTCGCCATCGGGGTAGCGGTGGTGAAAAAGCTGGTGCTGATCCCGGCCCAGCGCCTCCTCTTCCCGGTAGCCCAACCATTGCAGGGCCACCGGGTTGATAAAGGTGCATCTGCCCTTGAGGTCCGCGCCGTAAACCCCCTCCCCCAGACTGTTGAGCAGGCTGAGGATGAAGCCCCGCTGCCGGGCCAGGCGCTGGCGGGCGATGGCCAGCAGCAGGATGATCACCAGGCCGAAAAAGATCGAAGTCAGCAGCAGGGTCGACTGCCATTGCCAACGTGCCCAGGCATCGCGGAGGGTAAAGACCGGTGGGGCATCAAAGGGCGGGAGCCGCAGGGTAAGGGCCAGTTCCTTCACCGGCAGATAGTCGAGCGGGGGCGCGAAGCCACCGAAGCCGCCGGCTTGAGCCACGGGATGGTCGGCATCCAGCAGCATCAGGGCGGCGACTATTTTACGCAGTTGATCCTGTTGCACATGGGGCAGGGCAACAAAAGGCCATTCCGGATAAAGCCGGGTGGAAGCCTGGAAGGGAAAGCCGGGATGGCGTTGGGGGGCGAGCACTCGCAGTTCAGCCGGGTCCAGGATACCTTCGACGCTCATCTCCTCGATGATGCCGGTGCGGATAAATCCGGCTTCCGCCTGGCCGGATAGTACCGCCGCCACCACTTCGTCATGGCTGCCGGCCACCCGAATCCGCATATCTGTCTGGGGCCTGATGCCGGCTTGCATCAATTCAAATGCCTGGGTCTGGTAGCCGCCCAGAAAGCTGTAGCCGGGAACCGCCAGGCTGCTTCCCTTGAGGTCGGAGAGGCTGTTGACCGCCCGGTTGTCGGCCCGGGTGAAAATCACCCCGCCCAAGTGGGTGGTGGGGGTGCCGCTTTCCAGGTTGATCAGGGTGGCCAGGGCGCCGCTGAACAGATTGCGGCTGCGCAGGATGGTGTAATGGGTGGGATTGGTGAAAAGCAGATCCAGCCTGGCGGCGGCCAGGGCCGCCTCCATCTCATCGTGTTTCAGCACCTGCAACTCCACCCTGGAGTCGCCCAGGTGTTCGCTTAAGTAGTCGGCCAGGGGTTGCAACCTTTTTGCCATCACCTCTTTGGGTCGGTAGGCGAAAACGCCCAATTGCAGGGTAGCGGCCGCCACGTTGTCAGCGGCCAGCAGCAATAACAGGATGATCAGAGCCAGCAGGCGGCAGCCGGTACTTTGATGGCGAAAGAACGAAACGGGCATGGATTGCGCTCTCTATATCAGGTTTCGTCAGGAAAGGGCAACTCGAAAATCACGGCCAGACCACCGAGATCGCTGTCGGCCAGCCGAATTTCGCCGCCGTGTTTTTCCACCAGCCGGCGGGCAATGGCCAAGCCCAAGCCGGTGCCGGGCCGGGCGGTATCCAGCCTGGCAAAAAGATCAAAGACCTTTTCCCGGTAATGAGGGGCGATGCCGGGGCCGTTGTCGGCGATCCGGTAACACACCAAACGCCCCTCACGTTCGCCGGCAATGCGGATCAGCACCGGGCGCTCCGGGTCGGCGTGGGTCACGGCGTTGTGGAGAATGGTGGAAAACAGCAACCGGGTGTTGGCGGAAGTAAGCGGCAGGTCGGGCAGATAGCCGGTGGTGATTTGCAGGCCGCCGGCACCGTCTGCCGCCTGCAAATCACGGCACACCTGCTCGATTTCCCGGCGGCCGGATATGGCGCCGCTGTCCGGGGAAGCGGCTTCGACGTGTAAGTATTGCTGGATGTTGTTGAGCAGGGTTTTCAGTCGGGACGCCTCCCGCTCGATAAAATCCAGAGCCTGGCCGGCCCGGAGGTCTTGCAGCCAGAGCTGCTTGCCGGCTTGCTGCCTTAACATTTGGGCGTAGATGGTCACCCGCCGGGCCGGTTCCTGCAGATGGTGGGCCATTACTTCGTAAAGCCGCCGGTATTCCCGGTAAGAGTTTTCCTGCCGCCGCAGCAGCAAAGCTTTATCCCGTTCGGATTGGCGGCGTACTACTATTTCCCGCCTTAAAAGATCCCGCTGTGACATGAGGCGCCAGAGCACGCAGGTGAGCAGGATGATACCCAGCGCCGCCGCCAGGCCGTCGCGGATTTTGGCCCTGAGCATGGCTTTTAGTACCGGAGCCTCATTGAAGCCGATAATATAGGCGGCGGGCTGCCGGGCAATATCCTGGACCGCCAGCATGCTTGCCACATAACTCCGGCCATCGTGAAAGAAGGGGAGGGCGAAGGTTTCTCCCGCCGCCATCCGGCGCTGGACTTCGGCATTCCGCCGCAGTCCAGCGCTAAGTTGCTCGGCCAGCTCCGAATGGCGAAACCGGCGGCTGACCACGGCCAGCGAGGGGTTTTCCAGCAAAAACTCCGGGTGGAGAGTGGCGGTGGCGAATCTTTCCTGTTGCTCCCGATCAACCTTGGCCCGAACATCATCAGCGCGCAGCAGGAACAGGTAGTCTCCCGGTCCCAGCAAGCCGAGCAACTGCTGGTGCACGAAATCAAAGGGCATGGCGTATTCCACGCTGCCCAGATGCCGCTCGTTAACCGCCAGGGGATAAACATAGCGGAAGCCGTGGTGGCTGCGGCCGGTTTCCAGCCCGCTGACCGGTCGCAGCTCACTGTTGGCAATGCGCAGGGAGGGCCGGAGGTCGAAGAGGCGGTCGCCGGCTTTGTAGGGGCGATGAAAGCGCAGCAGCACCCGGTCATCGGCCAGGTGAAACAGAAAAATATCGAGACCATTGGTCCGTAACTGTTGATATTCCGGCAACAGCAAACGATAGAGCCGGCCCCGCAGGGGAGACATTTCCCCCTCGGGAGTTTCGAGGGCGGCGGCCAGCAGCTCAAGCACCTCCGGCCGCAGCACGGTGGCCCGCAGGCTGGTGATTGTGCTGAAGCGATGGGTTTCGATGGCACCCTGATAAGCAACTTCCAGATTGCTGAGGTGCTGCTCCGCCAGCATGGCCGACTCCAGGCGGTACTGGTGGGCCAGAAAAAAATATCCCAGCAACAGAGCCAGCAGGCCGCCGCCGAGCAACAGACCGGGGATGATCTTGGTCGATGCAGGCAGTTTCATGGTTCGGTTGGATCCTTGGCCGGCGGGACGGAAGGAATTTCGGCAAGATTGCCAAAAGCCCCCAGGGCCTCGTAATCTTCAGCTTGCACCGGATCCATGCCGTGGCCGAGATGTGGCCCCCAGCGGCGATAGACCACCGGCTGGGTGCTCAGCAAAACTTCACTCAACCGTTGAATCTCGGCGGCGCTTATCGTACCGCCGTTGGCTGCCAGGGCAAAGGGCGGCAGCCAGGCACTCTGTCCGAGGATCACGATATCCAGGGGGGCGTACTTGCGGGCGTAGGATTCCTTAACCCCGCCGGCGGCCACCTCGCCGGCGGCCACGGCCAGGGCTACCGCCTCGTGGGAATGGAGGTAGCGGTAGGAGGTCTCTTCCAGGCTGAAACCGGCCTGCTCCAGTAAAATGGCGTTGGTGCCCAGGTAACCGCAGGTTGAGCTGGGGGAGACCAGGCCGATGGCGCGGCCCCGGAGGTCGGCGGGAGTCAGCCGGTCCAGGCCGCTGGCGATCAGAGCGCAACGGTAGCGGGCGCTGCCGTCGGCCTCCCGGAAACCGGCCAGGGGAACCGGCTGGGCTCCCCGGTTTTGCGCTTCAACGAAGGGCAGGGGGCCAAAGAACGCGATATCCACCTCATCGGCCACAAAGGCGTCAATCAAGGCGGCATGGTTATGGTAAACCACCAGTTCCACCTCCCGGCCAAGCCGACTGCTGAGGTAGGCGGCCAGGGGGCTGAAAGATTTCACCATCTCGGCCTGGTTCTCCAGGGGCAGGGGGGCCAGCCGCAGTGACCGCTCTCCAGCCGCCCCGGCCGCCCCGGCGGCTGGAATAAGCCACAGCAGTAAAAGCAG
>OBJA01000369.1_pt1 | contig 40645 bp, 32 predicted proteins | sample 1519751 | NCBI WGS metagenome assembly OBJA01 (sample SAMEA3881238, study PRJEB22517) | soil metagenome | biome: lake sediment; feature: soda lake sediment; material: sediment, water from around vicinity | place: India | collected 2013-12-23 | depth 3 m
TGGTATATGTTAAGAACAGCTCGGAACAGGCCATACAGTTCAACATGAGGGAAGTAACACTGGGCCCTTCACTGGGTGATAATTTTGTGGTGCAGGGCGGACTTGATGAAGGGGAAGAAATAGCCGTCAGCGGAACCTTCAGCATCGATGCAGCAGCCCAGCTTTCGGGAAAACCCAGCATGATGATGCGCCCTGAAAGCAAAACCATGGATGTCCCGCAGCAATTCCGTCAACAGATAACCCGGGTTGCCCAAACATATTTCGACCTGAAAAATGCATTGGTAAACGACGATGCTGAAACCGCATCAAAAACAGCTGCTGAGGTAACTGCTGCCTTGAACAACACCGATATGGCTTTATTGGATGGCGGGGCACACGACCATTGGATGATGCTGCTCAAGCCCATGCAGGATGCAGCAAAAGCAATTGGCGGGACTGCCGATATTGAAGAACAAAGAAAAGATTTTAATACGCTGTCAAATCATTTAATTGAAATGACTGAATCATTCGGCCTGGAAATCGACAGGGCATACAAGCAGTTCTGCCCTATGGCATTCGACGATGAAGGGGCTTACTGGCTAAGCGAATCGGACGAAGTGCTGAATCCCTATTTTGGTGACATGATGCTCCGCTGCGGTGAGGTACAGGAAACCTACAGGAAAGGTCAGAATGTGTTCAGGAAAAATGAAGGCAACAGTTCGCCTGCAACTGCAGGCCACAACCATTAGTTCATTGTGAATCCTAAGTATAATTCCAATTCATTTATAAACCATCAATTATTATTTTTATGAAAACAAAAGTAGTTTTATTCGTTGCAGCAGTTCTAATCTCAGGCATCGCCTCAGTGTTTGCTGCCGGTCAGGTAAAAACCGAAAAATTTAAAGTACATGGAAATTGCGGCATGTGCGAGAGCCGTATCGAAAAAGCAGCCAGATCAGTTAAAGGAGTATCCTCAGCCGATTGGGAAAAGAACTCTATGTTGATGACCGTCACCTTCGACCAGTCAAAAACCGAGGTTCAAAAAATTCATGCGGCCATTGCCAAAGCAGGCCACGACACAGAAACGGACAGGGCCAGTGATGAAGTCTATGAAAAACTCCATAGCTGCTGCAAATACAAGCGTGCCGAAAAACAAGCCGGCAGCCATAACCATGGTGCAGCAATGCCTGGTTGTACCAACGATGCCCAGCCTGCAGGCTGTTGTGGGTAAAGTTTCTGATTTCATAACCTCAGGAGATTGAAACTCAAATAAATCGATTGTGAAATTATCTTAACAGATCCACTTTAATTGGCTTCAGGCTGTTAAAAAAAGATAAAAATATCGTTTATTTGCAGTCGGATTGCCAACAAGTGACGTAGAGGCAGTCGAAAAGGTTTAAACATTCTGGTAAATAATTGGTTTTCTAGTATAAACACAAAATTTTTATAATTATGGAAAAATTACGAACGCTCAAACCCACACTCGTTACACTGATCTTATTTATATCGGGCAGTTTGTTTGCACAACAACCTTCCCTGCAGTTTTACAGGCCCAACAATAAGGCCGGATTGAATGTTTTCGAGTCGACCAAGGAAGATACGGTGGCATTCGAAGGATTGCGTGTCCGGTTGGGAGGAGATTTTGCCATGCAGTTTCAGGGGATCACCCAAAGCAACAATGCCGGGAACCTTGTTGATCTGGGAACCGATTTCAACCTGCCGTCAGCCAACCTGAACCTCGATGTTCAGTTGCTTGACGGAGTAAGGATGCACCTGAAAACCTACCTCTCATCACGGCATCATAACGAAGCCTGGATCAAAGGGGGTCACATGCAGGTCGATAAGCTTGATTTTGTTTCTCCCGGATTTCTCCAGGACATCATGCAGTATACCTCGATAACAATTGGCCTTGATGAATTCAACTATGGTGATGCCCATTTCAGAAGATCTGATAATGCCCGTGGTATTTTCAATCCCTTTGTTGGCAACTATATTATGGACGCCTTTGCCACGGAAGCTTTCGGAGAGGTAACCGTACAGGCAAACGGATTGCTGGCAGTAGTTGGGGTAACCAACGGAAAGCTGAATCAGAATGTCAGGCTGAATGCAAACAGCGACAACAAGCCTTCTTTCTACGGGAAAGTTGGTTTCGACCAGCAGCTCAATCCCGACCTCAGGGTAAGGCTCACCGGTTCGTGGTATATGAATAATGGTACCACCACAGGAACCAATCTTTACGGAGGTGACCGTGCCGGGGCAAGGTACTTTTTTGTAATGCACACTGTTCCCGATGAGACTGGGGCAACCCAGGGCAACAATTTTGAAGGCCGTTACAATCCCAGGTTTTCAAAACTCACTGCCCTGCAAATAAACCCGTTTGTAAAATTCGGAGGTCTGGAGTTCTTCGGTATCTTTGAACGTGCCATGGGGAATCACGATGTACAGGGCGGAACCGAAGGAGGCTTCACCCAGCTGGCAGGAGAACTGCTGTACCGGTTCGGACAGAATGAAAATTTCTACCTCGGGGGACGCTACAACGTAGTTACAGGAACACAGCTCGAAGATGCTGAACCCAACCTGGAAATCACACGCCTGAATCTTGGAGGCGGATGGTTCCTTTCAAACAACATCCTTGCAAAGTTGGAATATGTAAAACAAGACTATAACGGCGATGCATGGACCGGACGGTTTGCAGGCGCCGGATTTGACGGTGTAGTGCTGGAAGCGGTCATCAGCTTCTGATAAAGGTTGAAAAACCGGTCTGGCAAAGGGAAGGCTTTAAATCATGTAAATATTTTCAAAAATAATATAACACATGAGGCAGATCCTTCCCTTATTTTTGTAACAGTGATAAACAAGTACATTTTACAAATAATTAATTCAGGTGTTATGAAAATTAAAATTCCGGGCATATTTGTTTTTCTGCTCACAGCAACAACTGCTGCCTTTGCTGGTGAGAAAACAGAAAAGTTCGAAGTAAAGGGAAATTGCGGTATGTGTGAAAAAACAATCGAAAAGGCGGCATCTTCGGTTGATGGAGTTGCAACTGCCGACTGGAATAAAGAAACGAAGCAGATGGAAGTTGTATTCAACGATGAGAAAACGTCGGTCGATAAAGTGCAAAAAGCAATTGCTGAAGCAGGTTATGATACCCCGATGCATAAAGCAAAAGATGAGGTATACAATAAGCTCCCCGGCTGTTGCCAGTACGATCGCACAAATGCCCAATCAGAAATGAAGGGGCATGAAGGACATACCCATTAATTGAAAAGAAAAATTTAATAAAAAGGCTGCCTCTGAGGGGCAGCTATTTTTATTGCCCGTACTTCACCACAACACAATTACATACTTCTTTTTTACACAACATTCAAATAAAAAACCTTGCTTGTTAAAAATGTTTTCAACAAAAAAGCTGAATATCCATTTTTGACTACAAGGTGACTTTGGTTTCTTACAGACGATTATTTACAATGTTGTTGTATATCGAACCAAATTGAATTGAAAGACCCATGTTGGCTCCGATTTCGTATGAAGATGGCAGCCGCACATTGTTTAACAACAAATCTTCAAGTGAAATTTCGCCTTTTGGAAGATAGATCTGATTATGGATGCGTTCGGCATTGAATCTGAAATTTACAGAAAGGCCCCGTACTATTCGGAAAGACAGTCTTGTATCGAAGCTGATACTGTTCTTGCTAAAGTCGTGTACATAATTTGATGCATTAAGTCCTGCGTTAATTTCTCCCCATGTTTCTACGATCTGAAGATCCATTCTGAGTGATTGTTCCCAAAGAAATTCTTCGAACTTGCCATATATGGTTTCTTCATAATATTTGGCCCATCCTCCTCCAATACGGTAGGAAGTTGTAAAAACCCTTCTGTCTTCTAAATCCCATGGGAAAATATTGTATTCAATGGCCGGGGTGAGGGTAACCTGGTATTCAAAATTTGTGTAGTTGTTTCTTGTATAATTAGCAAAACCACCAACCGACCATCGCGGAGAAAGACTTTTTACAATACCTGATGAAAAATTGTTGCTCACGCGCTCAGAAATATAAGTTTTTTCGTTCCTTTCAATTTTTGATGTACGCACATTTATCGAGGCACTGTTTCGTAATTTCCATTCTTTGGTTACTTTGTCGGCGCGCAGAAAAACAAAGTAATCCATGTTTTTCCGGCTTTCTTCGGCATTTATCCCCCCATTAAAATTTCCTCTGAAAGTCCAGCTATTCCAGGGATCATGTACACTTATGCGATGGGTAATATCATTCCCGGTTTCAGGCCTGTAGTTTACCGACAATTCTCCCGGGATGTTGCTTTCATTTGCAAAAGGCATTAAACCTGCAATAAGGGCATCTTTTATTTTTCTGCGCTGCTCATCATTTGTATCGCTTGCGTTTGTTGTAGCCGAGATTGTATAATCTGATAAATTAGCAAAACGTTTGGAGGTGAATCGTATAGAATAGACGCTTCCCCCAGATCCGCTTGTTTTTCGGGAAAAGATTATATGAACATCTGAATCAGCCGGATCGTTAACAAAATTTACAAACGGAATATTGCGTCGCAGATAATCAAAGTCCAGCCGGGTTCCTTCGATGTATATTTTAAGTTCTCCAACAACTCTTGTGGAATATTCCATCCTGGCTACTGCTTTATTATTGGTTTCGTTGCCAGCAATTGTTAAAGCATTTCCAAAAAAAATTAATAAAAAGATTAAAGTTGAATTTTTAAAGTTCATTGTTGACGTCGGTTTTATTGACAAAAAAACAATTTTCCCTGATCTTCGACATGGATTTTGCCGGCAGGTTTAATGATGATAACAATTTATTATTTTATGCACCTGGTTGCCAGACAAATTGTTAATCATCTGTTTGCTTTTTTAATTTCAGAAAATAAATAACCTGTTCAGGATACAGCAAAGAGCATATTTAATGGAATATTCGCTTTTTATTTGATTAAAAATATTTGTTTTCAGCAGTACCATAGGTGATTTACCTGAAAGTATTTATAAAGAAGGGTTGGTGTTACCATGACTTATTTCAATTTAATTATTTTTTCCTATGTTTTAAAAATCAAATCATTAATGTTTTTATATAGTTCGTTGCCCCTGAGCACTTACTTAATTGCACTACAGCAAAAACAAAAATGCAAAGCCATGAAAGTTATGATTATAAAATCCGATCCAACAGATCAGTAACAGGTTGCCGGTAAAAGGAATCCTTTTGTCTTTCCAGCCTTCACAATGCACCACTGATGCCGTCGTATAACCAAATAAGTTGTGCCAATAACAGATAACCGGTAAAAGTGAGTTTTTTTTTCCTTACCAAAAATCCGATAAAAGGAAAGACCAACGGCATACATGGGACAGACTAAATTCAATGTAAATTCAATTGGAACTGGACCTGGTAGGGTGAAGATCTGCTTCCATACCGATTTATGTAAGGGGCTTTCAGCAGTAATTCATCAGATTTGTGGAGTCACAGCCACCTTTTTGATTCAGCTTGCAGGGGGTTCTTCAACTTTTATTCTTGCACCGCGGACCGTTGCTCCCAATACAATGCCTGCTCCCACAACTACCAGGTTCTTGAAAATGTATTGTCCTTCGAGTGTGGGGGCATATGGGATTCTATAAAATACTTCGTGGGGAAACAGAAATACAGGTAAAAAGGTGCCAACCATCTGCAGGTAGAGCAAAAGAAGGGTTTCGCGTAAAAATACATTGAACAGGAGGCCCAATCCGATAAGCGTTTCCCAAACTGCCAGTCCGATCAGGATTATCCGGTCATCGATAACCCCGAAGGTAAGGGTATCGATGGTACGCACGGCAATACCCTCAGCAGGGCTCAACCCTTCAAAAAATTTTAAGAACCCAAACCAGGTAAATACAATTCCTATGCTGATACGCAGGAATTTTAATCCTGCTTTTGCCATCCATTCGGTAACCGATTTATCGTATTTTGAGAACCTGTCGAAAAATAAGTTCATGCTGTTTTTGTATTTGTTATACAACAAAAACGGCCGGATGCAACAAAAGTTCTCAGAATCGATGAAGTTACAGTAGGAATGGAGAATTACTATAATACAGGCTACGCGCTCCGGCAGGAATGCTTTATAGGGAAATCAGGCAGAATGCCTCAGGAAATTTACTGTGTCGTCGACACTCTTAAGCTTATACAGCTCCTCATCGTGAACCGAGATATTAAAAATCCCTTCAAGATAAAAAGTAAATATTATCCAGTCGACTGAATCAAAATTCAAATCGGAGTTATAGAATGCTCCAGGTTGAATATCCTTTTTCCCGACACCTGTCTTTCGTAACACACGGTAAAGGTTTCTGCGTACCTTTTTTTCTTCCATAATCAGATCAATGGGTTCATATGAACAGCAAATAGAAACTGAACAAACGAATTATCGGGTCAAATATATGAATAATGTTTTAAAGGCAACTTTCAGGAGCAAAATTTATGGCAGCGTTTCAATTTTTTTAACTTAAAAGGTAGATTTATCCGATTTTAAGAGGCTGAATATTTTCAGGTCGTGATAGGAGCCATTCAGCCATTCGCCTTGTCGTTCAATGCCTTCGAATACAAAACCCAGCCTGATGGGGATTGCCTCACTGCGGGTGTTTCCTGTTGCCACTTTAATCTGGACCCGGTTCATTCCAAGTTTATGGAATGCATACCGGGTAAGGGCAGCGGTGGATTTTGTAATAATTCCCTTGCCCTGCATGTTTTGCGCCAGCCAGTACCCCAGTTCCGTTTTATTATTAACCCAGTCGGTATCTTTAAATCCAATGAGGCCGGCAAATTTCAGGTTGTGCCAAATTGTATAAACTTCGTCTTTTTTCTTGTCTTTTTGCCTCACCAGGCTCTTTATAAAAAGCGTTGTATCGGCCACCGACCGGGTGGCATCCACGAAAGGAAGCCATTCCTGCAGGTAATTGCGGTCGCGGTCGATTGTATCAAAGATAACCGGTGCTGCAGAAAGCCCGATGGCTTCAAGATGAATATCTGAGTTGACCTGAATATATTCCATACAGATGGTTATTGATGTGACAGAAATTTTTCCGGTTTATTTCCGTTTTTTGGCAACTTATTATCTTTACACACAAAATACAAAAGGGTTAAAAGATTGTAAAGCTATGAAGAAATGGGGAATATTTGCAATAATGATTGTTTTGTGGACAGGAATTTCCTGTGGGAACAATAAGGGCCAGAAGGAGAAGGACCTGATTTTGATAAAAACACCGCATGGCAACATCAAAATCAGGCTGTACGAAGAAACCACAGGGCACAAGGAGAACTTTGAAAAGCTGGTATCACAGGGATTTTTCGATGGGTTGCTGTTTCACAGGGTGATTCCCGGTTTTATGATCCAGGGAGGCGACCCCGAATCAAGAGGGGCCAAACCGGGAGCCAGGCTGGGCAGCGGTTCTCTTGACTATACACTTCCCGCTGAGATTATTCCGGGTTATTTTCATAAACGGGGAGCGGTTGCCGCTGCACGACGGGGAGGACCCTCAAACCCCGAAAAGCGCTCGAGCGCTTCGCAGTTTTACATTGTGCAGGGCCGGGTTTTTTCTGAAGGAGCACTTGATACAATGGAATTGGTAAAGAACCAACAGATAAGGAATGAACTGGCCGGGCAATACCTGGCGGCTGCCGAAAACGAGTTGCAGGGTTACAGAAACAATAACGACAGCCAGGGTTTCTCACTTAAGGTGGCTGAGATAAGAGATCGTGTCGATAGCCTGATTGTTGCACGAAATCTTGCCTTTGGTTTTACTGACGGGCAACGTAAGGCATATACTTCGGTGGGTGGTTATCCGTCGCTCGATGGGGAGTACTCGGTTTTTGGCGAGGTTGTTGAAGGAATGGAAGTTGTTGAAAAAATTATGTCGGAGCAAACCGATAATAATGACCGCCCGTTAAAGGATATAGATATGTGGGTTGAATTTGAAAAATAGGTAAATGATTCGTATTTGGTTGCTTTTTGGTTGTGTTTTCTGTGTTTTAGTAAATGGGTATTCCCAATCGAATAAAGTAAGGGTGTCGACAAATCTGGGCAGCGTGACTTTCGTGCTGTACGACGACACACCAAAACACCGCGATGCGTTTCTGGAGCTTGTTGATGAAGGTTATTTCAATGAAACTCTGTTTTACCGGGTCCTCAGGGATTACCTTATTCAGGGCGGGTCGAAAAGTACCCGTAATGCCCCTTCGGGTAAACGCATAGGTTATGGGGATCCCGACAAAACAGTGGATGATGAAATATTGCCGCACTATTTTCACAAAAAAGGCGCTTTGTGTGCACCGCGGCAGCCCGATGAGATAAATCCGTTCAAACAGTCCGACATTTCCCAGTTTTTTATTGTAATGGGAAGGGTATACACGGAAGGGGAGCTTGATACAATGGAGATTGCAGTTAACCGGCCGGTCCGTAACCAGATCATCCGAAAGAATCTTACCGATGAAGTGAGGGCAGAGCTGGACGCCCTTCGGGAAATGAAGGAGGTGGAGGCCTTCCGGAAAATTGCCGATGCAGTGAAGCTGCAGATTGAAACAGAGTACAGCCTGCATTCCGGATTGCTCCAATTCTCCGATGAACAGCGTAAAGCTTATACCACAGTTGGCGGTTATCCCGATCTGGATGGGAAGTATACCATTTTTGGAGAGTTGATTTCGGGTTTCGAAGTGCTCGAAAAAATTGCCTCCCTTGAAACCGATGAAAACAACCGGCCTTTCACCGATGTTAAAATGACTGTAACCCTTGTCAGGGATTGATATGAAAAATATACTGGCTCTATTATCATTATTTATCTTTTTTGCCTGTGCCAACAATGGGGAAAAAAAAGAGGATAATGCCACAGAAACCAACGGTCAAAAAGAAGAACCTGCACAAACCGGCTGGGAAGATATAATGCCTTCAGTTGTAAACCTTGAATCGTTTGATGGCACGCGCATATTGGAAAGCGGACAGGGTTTCTTTGTTGGGGATGATGTAATCGCTACCCGGTATTCGCTGGTGAGCAGGGCCGATAACATTGTTGTTTCTCCGGCAGGCAGCGATGAAAAATTTAGCAGCAGCCAATATGTGGCTGTCGACCGGATAAACGACATCATTTTATTAAAGGTCGAGGGGGTAAAACGAAAACCGGTGGAACTGTATGCCGGAACTGTTCCTGATGGGGCAAAAACAATTTATTTAGCGGTTTCTCCGGCAAAAACAATTCAGTTGTTTACAGGTAAGCTGTTTAACCGTACCACAGTGCAGGGGTCAAAACTGTACCGGATATCAAACCGGATTCGAAAATCAAATTTTGGTGCTCCAATTTTTGTTTCTTCAAAAAAAGCAATTGGAATAGCCTATGCCGATGTCGTTAATTATGAAACCCAAAGCCTTGTTATTCCTTCGGTGTACATTTTGCGGCTACTTGAAGATAATAAGGATCAGCAATTCACCCTGGAGTCGCTTCGCTCGGGGGCAGATGAAAAGACAGTTGCCGAAAACCGGAATATAAAGGGACTGCTGCTGGAAACCGATATGGGAAACATAACAATCCGGTTGTTCAATGAGACGCCCGAATACCGCGATAATTTCATTAAACTTACAAGAGAAAATTATTACGACAGTCTGCTCATCCACCGTGTAATTGCCCATTTCGGTATTCAAAGCGGGGCTGCCGACACGCGGTATGCCGAAGAAGGCGATCTGGTAGGCTGGAAAGGACCAGGCTACACATTGCCCGCACACATTGTCCCGGGGTTGTACCATAAGCGGGGGATGATCGGATCGCCACGCAAGCCCGACACCCAAAACCAGCGGCGCCGTTCCGACGGCTCTCAGTTTTATATTGTTTCGGGGCGCAGGTATTCGGACAAAGAACTGGATGAACTTGAACAACAAAACGACTATGCCTTTTCTGCCGAACAGCGGCAGGTTTATAAAACCACCGGGGGTGCACCACACCTCGATGGTTCGTATACCGTGTTCGGTGAAGTCATCGAAGGAATGGAGGTTGTAGATCGGATTGTGGCAGTTGAAACCGACAACGACTGGCGCCCACTTGAGGATATCCGGCTCCGGGCAGTGACAATACTAAAATAAATCACTCATTTCCATTCCATCTTTTAACCAGAAAGTTTTAAGGCCTGCATCCTGTGCTCCACGGATGTTTTTCTCAAGGTCGTCGATAAAAAGCGATTCGGCAGGGTTAATTCCCGAATGCTCAATCATTTTTTTGTAAGATGTTAAATCGGGCTTGCGCTCATGAAGTTCATGAGAATAATAGTCTTTTACAAACAGTGAGTGAAAATCAATTCCATGCTCGGCTTTAAATTGCCGGTGCAGCTTTGATATGTGAATTATATTGGTATTGCTGAACAAATAAACATTGAATTTTTTGCCAAGTTCTTTTACAACCTCCACCCTGAACGCCGGAATGTCGAGGATCATGGCACACCAGGCATCATCGATCTGCTGATCGGTGGCTTCATTGTTATTAACAATCGCCCTCACCCGTGCCCTGAAGGCTTCAGGAGTAATGCGGCCCACTTCCAGGTCGTAAAATACCGGATCGGCATACGCCTGCTGCCGGTTGACAACCTTGTCGTTCATTCCCAATTGCCTGAACCCATTTATTGTAGCATCGAAATCGAGGTTTAAGAGTACATTTCCCAGGTCAAAAATGATGTTCCGGACAGAAGATAAATCTTGTTTAACAGTTTCCATATACTTAAAATTGTCTGTTTTCAACCCAATTGTATACCTGCCTGATCCTTCAGGCAGTAAGAGCGTTATGGCCGGTCGGTTCTGATAGCCAGGTACTGTATGTTGCTCATTGTTAGATCCATTTGCCTGGCAGGCCCAATGCAGCAATGCCCTTTAAAAGTATGATTGCAAGTGGCATATAATTTGTGCATATAATAATAACACGTTGAACTCGTTTAATTAGTACTAAATAAATCAGCCATCTATCGTTGGCTTTTTAATTCCCGGCGGCGTCTTGTAAAGATGCCGCTTTTTTGTTTTAATCCTTTATATAATACGATTATCTTGTTCTTTCAATGGCTCCCAACATTAAGTTTATTCTGCCATTTCAATAATACCGGGTATGCTTTTTCGGCTTTAAGGAGTTTACCGTGTCCGGGGTATATTTCTTCTACCCCATATTTAAAAATTTTTTGCCAGCTTTCCAGCAGAAGTTGTGGATTTTCAGCAAAATGAGGGAATACCACCCCATAATTCATATTCATAAAGCAATCGCCGGCAATAATTTTGTTTCCAATAACAACCGACTGTGAACCAGGTGAATGCCCTGGTGTTGAAATCACCTTCCCGTTTATGCCAAATGCCGACAGGTCGTATTCATCCTGATTAACAATATCGGCAGTAAATGGTTTGGGGGATGCAAACCCCGGAACAATAAGTTTTCCAAGGGTAGAAACCAGTTTTACAAGTAAGCGCTGCCCGTCGGGGATCGGCATTCGGCCGTTTTTAAGGTTTTCAAATTCATTTTTATGAACCAACACCTTAGCCCCTGTTAGCTTTGTCAGCTCGTGCAGGTTGCCTGTATGATCGTAATGTACGTGCGTTAAAATTATAAGACGGATGTCGGTGGGCTTTAACTGGTTTTGACGGAACATCCCGGTTATCATTTTCGAAAATCCATTGACCCCGGTATCGATTAAAACAGAACGACTGCCATTGACAATTAAAGTACAATTGGAGTATCCCACCCGTTTCATCTGTATTTTTGGTTGTTGCACCACGATTTACTTTTTCTGTAAAGGTAAAAAGGATTTTCTAAACCCCGACTTTAACGGGCCATCTGTTTTTTCAGGTAAGTAGGCAAGATATCCGATACAGGGTAAATTTTATTCAGCGAATGATTATCTTTGGGGCCTAATATCAATACGCAGGATATCATGTTGGATAAGATTAAAGCATTGCAGCAGGAAATCGAAAATGTAACCGCATCCACACCCGAGGAGGTGGAAATGTTACGGATAAAGTACATAAGTAAAAAGGGCAGCATCAGCCAGCTTTTTGCCGACTTTAAGAATGTGCCGGATAACCAGAAAAAAGAAGTAGGAAAAGAGCTGAATCTTTTAAAAGTTTTTGCTGTTGACAGAATCAACAAGCTGCGTGAAGGTTTCATGGCAAAGGAACCGGAAGGCGGTGATACCGATGTCACCCGTCCGGGAGAGCCCTTCAGGCCTGGAACACGCCACCCGCTGTCGCTTGTGAAGAATGAAATTATCCGGATATTTGGAAGGCTTGGTTTTACTGTTGCCGAGGGGCCTGAGATTGAAGACGACTGGCATGTGTTTTCAGCGCTTAATTTTCCGCCCGAACACCCGGCACGCGATATGCAGGATACGTTTTTCATATCCAGGAACCCTGATGTGTTGCTGCGTACCCATACATCCAGTGTCCAGATCCGGGTTATGGAACGTACCCAGCCTCCGATCCGGGCCATTTTCCCCGGCAGGGTTTTTCGCAACGAAGCCATTTCGGCACGTTCACATTGTATATTTCACCAGGTTGAAGGACTTTATGTCGATGAAAATGTTTCGTTTGCCGACCTAAAACAGACACTTTTATATTTTGCCAGAGAGCTGTTTGGTGAAAATACCCGGATACGCCTGCGGCCTTCCTATTTCCCATTTACCGAACCCAGTGCCGAGATGGATGTCAGCTGCTCGATCTGCGGTGGTAAAGGATGCAATGTATGCAAATATTCGGGATGGCTCGAAATACTGGGGTGTGGCATGGTTGATCCAAATGTGCTGGAGGCATGCAATATCGACAGTAATAAATATACCGGATTTGCATTCGGTATGGGGATCGAACGTATTACAATGCTTCGTTATGGTATAAAAGACATTCGTCATTTCTTTGAAAATGACATCCGGTTTCTGAGACAATTCGAATCGACTTTTTAATTTGGCCTTCAACGGCTTAGTGTTGCCTGGTTTTACACCGGAGTTTTAACACGGGTAGTCGCTTATTTTTAACTGTTCGTCGACATTCACTGCAAATTGTGTAACCTCAAGGCCTGAATTGCAGTCTTTAGAGTGAACAATTAAAACAAATAGCGATGAAAACAAAAAACTTTATGTTAACAGCATTGGCTCTTGTTGTTGCAATAACAGTATCGGCCACTAAAATCCCGACACTTAATGTAATTCCGGTTGAAAACCAGAAAGCATTGGTAGCATTTGAAAATTCCCATCCATCGGATGTTGAACTTTCAATAAGAAATAAATCAGGTGAAGTATTGTACTACAAAAAATCACAGGCTCCTGTAGAAAACATGCGCATGGTTTTCAATTTTATGGAATTGAAGGACGGGGTCTATAATGTTTGCCTTGAAGTGAATAACTGCAAAATCAGTCGTGAAATTACTGTTTCGGAACACCAGCTGAAGCAGGTGGGAGCACAGGTAAGGGCATTTAGCCCGTACTGCACACTGGAAGATAATCTTTTAAAAGTGTCGTTCCTGAACAATGCCCAGAAAAATGTATATATGACAATCTATAATGAGGGGAAATATGTGGCAGGGAGAAAATTGGGCAGGGAGATGTGTATTCAAAAAGCATTTGACTTTTCGAAACTCGAAAGCGGGCAATATGAAATTGTGTTTAACGGCAACAATGAAGAATATATATTTTCGGTTAACAAATAAAAGCCGTTTCAGGTATGATTCGATGAAAGCTCCGGTATCCGGAGCTTTTTTTATAATTGCCGGTGGGTAATTATTTTAAAAAATCGATACAAATCGGTATTACGTTATCAGCTTAAAGAAAAACTGAATATAATTTTTCGGAAATTTTAAACTATTTACAGGTAGATAAGTCCAATCCTGTGATTAACCAATTTGAATAATAGGATCGTGCAAATAAAGATTGAAAATCTGAACAAGGTATACAGCAATGGAAATTACGCCATTAAAAACCTTAACCTGGAGATACCCAGCGGTATGTTTGGATTGCTTGGCCCAAACGGTGCAGGAAAGTCGACACTGATGCGGATACTTGTAACATTGATGAAGCCTTCCTCGGGAAAAGTGATGGTCGATGATCTTGATCTTTTAAAGAACAGGCGCGAGGTTCGTTCCATGCTGGGCTATCTTCCCCAGGATTTCAGTTTTTTTTCAAAGTTAAAAACCTATGAGTTCCTGGATTATACCGCACGGCTTGCCGGCTTAAAGAACAGTGCCAGGCGGAAAACAGCGGTTGATAAAATGCTTGAAGAGGTTGGCTTGTATGAAGCACGCGACCGGAATGCAAATAAACTTTCAGGAGGGATGAAACGAAGGTTAGGCATTGCCCAGGCCCTTATTAACGATCCACGTATTATTATAGTAGATGAACCAACAACGGGGCTTGATCCGGAAGAACGGATCCGTTTCCGAAACCTGCTGTCGAATATCAGCACCAAGGATGTGATAATCATACTTTCCACACATATTGTAGGCGATATTTCAAGTACATGCCACGATATGGCCCTTCTTAACAAAGGGGAACTGGCTTTTACCGGATCGCCCGAGAAGTTGGTTGAGGAAGCTAAAGGAAACGTATGGCAGATAAACGCCACCCAGGCCGAATACCTGGAAATCAATGAAAAATATCCCGTTATCTCAACAATTCCAACAGAAGATGGGTGGGAAGTTCAGGTTGTAGCCCCTGAAATTAACGGGTATTTTGGAAAACAGATTGAACCGAATCTTGAACATGCTTATGTACATTTCATGGAGAATAAATTAAATCAATGGTCAAATTCATAAAAATAAAGCGATACAATAATGATTTCACTTCATAATATATTTTCCATTGCCAAATACGAGCGTAAAACCCTGCTCCGGAGTTGGTTTTTCAGAATATTCAGTGTGCTGTCGCTGCTCATTTTGTTCGGGATGAATTTTGGTATGGTGATAGAAGGAGGGGGCCAGGAAGGATGGGCTATACGGAGCATACCGGCAGCCATTCCCTATTTTAACCTGTTGCTCCTGAATGTAGCCCAGGCAATCATTGCCGTCTTTTTGGCTTCCGATTTTTTAAAACGCGATAAAAAACTCGATACAACTGAAGTAATTTATATGCGGTCGATGACAAACGGCGAATACGTTATCGGAAAAACATGGGGTAACCTCCAGGTGTTTCTGGTATTGAATATTGCTGTAATTGCAATGGCACTTATTTTTAACCTGCTTGCACAGGATACAATGGTGCACTGGGCCGCCTATGGCATTTACCTTTTACTTATAAGTATCCCTACCCTTGTATTTATTATGGGGCTTTCATTCATGCTCATGAGTGTAATACGCAATCAGGCCATTACCTTTGTGCTGGTTTTGGGATATATCGGGATTACACTTTTTCTGCTTGAAGCCAAGTATTATTACATATTCGACTATATGGCCTATAATATACCCATGCTCATTTCCGACATTGTGGGCATGGGCAATCTCGACAGGGTGCTCATTCACCGGGGAATCTACTTGTCGTTGGGCATCAGCTTCATTTTTCTGACAATTTACCTTTTAAAACGATTACCCCAATCGGAATCAATGACCATTTTCTCACTTCTGTTTGCCATTTTATTTTTTGGTGCCGGCGGGTTTTTGGGCTACCTTCATATATCGGAATTCAAAGCGGAGGATGCACTGCGCAAGGAAATTATAAGTCTTAACAATGAATATGCAACTGAGAAGGTCCCTTCCACATTGGCCCATGCCATTAAAATTGAACATTCAGGAAAAAAGCTGGAGGGTGTATCAGTGCTTACAATCGTAAATGAGCACAATGTACCGTTAAACAATTTAGTATTCAGCCTGAATAACGGTCTGCAGGTACATGATGTGAAACTTAATAAAGCATCTATTCCTTTCAACAGAAATCAGCACCTGATTATTGCCGGGGATGGAACAGCACTTCAACCCGGGCAGCAGGTTGAAATTGAAATATCCTATTCAGGGTCAATTGATGAAACGGGCACCTACCTCGATATTTCGGAAGATGAACGTGTTGAGAAGTATGGACGGTTTGTGCTGAATGTTGACAAGCGTCATGCTTTTGTAACGCCTGATTATGTGCTGCTTACATCTGAAATAAACTGGTACCCCAAAGTTGGGGTAACTTACAGCACAACCACTGTGAGCTGGCACAATCCGGAGTTTATCGATTTCGACCTCCAGGTTACTACCCGTCCCGGCTTGCAGGCCATCTCTCAGGGAGAAATAAATGAACTGGCTCCAGGCAGTTTCAGGTTCAGAAACAATGTACCTTTAACACAGCTTTCGCTGGCAATTGGTAATTATGAAAAAAAGGCGATTCAAACCGACAGCCTTGAATACGGAATCTGGCTGATAAAAGGGCATGATTTCTTTTCAGGTGATTTAACCGAAACTCAGGATACACTTGCACAATTGATTAATGATCGGCTGGGGGATTTTGAACGTACCTACAACCTTGAGTATGCATTCAACCGTCTTTTCTTAGTTGAAGTTCCTGCCCAGTTCAAAAGCTACGAACGGATCTGGACAAGCCGGCAGGAATTTGTTCAACCCGAGCAGATATTAATCCCTGAAAAGGGATATCTTATAAGTGAAGCCGATTTTGAGGGTTCCAGGAAAAGAATGGCACGCTGGGGTCAGAGAGGCAGTGCTAACATGACTCCCAAAGACATGGAGATCAGGTTGATTTATAGCTTCCTGGCAACCTTTACGAATGAGAAGACCCAGAATGCGCAGCGGAGCGGCGGGAATTTTACTATTCAGGAAACGGGTAATCCTTATTTTATATTTCCGATGTTTTATAATTTTCAGAATAATATTCAATCTGATAAGTGGCCTATAACAAACCGGATATTTGAAGCTTATTTAAGAAGCCAGTCGACAAACATGCGCAATATGTTCATGCAGGACATGCAGGGGCTCAGCGGCGATGAAATGGCAAATATAGCGTTGCAGGACAGCACTTTTGAAGAAATCCTGTCGGATCCCAAACAAAAACCAATAATCAACAACGTCATTAAACTCAAGGGGGAAGTATTGTTCTCTACAGTTCAATACAAAGCCGGACAGGAAGTGTTCGAGGATTTCCTGCGTGAACTGCTCAGGGAATACAGGTTCAAGAATATTAGCTTTGAGCAGTTCGATAATCGCATTAATGAGCGTTTTGGAGTGGAATTAACCCCCCTTATGGACGAATGGTTCCAGGCAAAGTCGCTTCCGGGCTATATCTTTTCACCCATTCAGGCAGTGAAGGTGAAGTCGGGTGACCGCATGCGCACAAGGGTTACGCTCAAAATTACAAACTTCTCGGATACAAATGGAATAGTAAAACTTTCGTTCCGTTTAGGTGGCGGGGGAGGTCCGGGTCGTGGTTTTGGCGGCGGACCGGGTATGAATGATGCGGTGAACAAGCTGGTGTACCTTGAACCCCATCAGACAAAAGATCTGAGTTACATGCTCGATGCCGATCCCCGCATGTTGACAATCAATACAATGACTTCTCAAAACATTCCCCAGACGATAATGCAGGGGATGCAAAATATTGAGGAAGACCCCAGGGCTGTAGCTTTTGAAGGAGAAACAATTTCAGATGTGCCGGTAAGCCGGCAGATGCCTGGTGAAATTATCGTTGACAATGAAGATCCTTTATTTGAGATTACTTATAACAAAGATGTAAGTTTGCTCGAAAGATGGCTTATTGAAGAAGAGGTGGGGGCACAGAAATATTCAGGTATGAACCATTGGAGGCCACCATTAAACTGGACAGCAGTTACCAATTCCGAATTTTACGGCGATTTCATCCGTTCGGCATACTATATAAAGGCAGGCGATGGCTCCATGAAAGCCAGATGGAACATGCCGATAACTGAATCGGGGTATTACGATGTGTATTACCATGTGTACAAACCCCGCAGGGTTGGACGAAGGGGAGGGAACGAAGAACATGGTGAATACTACTTCTCTATCCACAGCGACGAAGGGGCCGAAGAACAAACCCTTTCAATACAAAGCGCCAATGAGGGATGGAATCACCTGGGATCTTATTTTTTCTCTCCCGATACTGCGCTTATAGAATTATCAAACCGGTCAAACTCCAGATTGATATTTGCAGATGCGGTACGTCTGGTAAAATTGTAATAAAGAGGTAATCAGGTATATGAAATTTTTTAAAACTTTAAACCAAATGCGAAAATTGATTCTTCTGTTTTCAATAATCCTGCTGATTGCAAGTGCAACTCGTGCGCAGGAAGTGCTAACCCTTGACAAAGCCCTGCAGTTTGCCGAAACGAGCAGCCCCGACCTGCAGCGAACCAGATTAAACCTGCAGCGTTACTCGAAGTCGCTGGAAGCTCAGCGGGCAGCGCTGAAATCACGCTTTTCACTGGAATTAGCGCCTGTTGTATACAATAAAAGCCGGTCGTTCGATGATTGGGCATCGGAATGGTATACAAGTGAAAATTTCAATACAAACGCTGTTTTACGCGTGGCTCAGCCCATCCTGTTTACCGACGGGACAATCTCACTCTCGAATGAGTTTGGATGGCAAAGCAATTACTCGGGTGCACGGGATATTCAAAGCGAAGTGTTTTACAATAACCTTTATCTGAACTTAAATCAGCCGCTGTTCACCTATAACAGGCAAAGGCTTCAGTTAAAGGAACTTGAGCTGAACTTCGAGAACGCAAACATTAGTTATGCACTGCAGCGTCTGAACCTGGAGCGTAATGTAACTCAGTTTTTTTATAACGTGTACATGTCGCAAATGAATCTGAACATTGCCCGGGAAGAATTGAAAAATACTGAAAACAGCTACAGTATTATCCGGAATAAGGTGGATGCAGGGCTGGCAGCCCGCGAGGAGCTATACCAGGCGGAACTGAACCTGGCAACGTCCAAATCGTCGTTGCAGAATGCAGAAGTAAGCTTTGAAAATGCAAAAGATCAACTTAAACTCTATCTGGGCATGGATTTGTACCAGGATTTTTCGATCCTTGCAAATGTTGCTGCCAATCCTGTTAATGTGGACCTTGAAAAAGCAATTGCTTCAGGCCTTGAATTGCGAATGGAATTGCGCCAGCGGGAGATAGATGTTGAATCCAGTCAGTTTGATCTTATACGCACACGTTCGCAAAACGAATTTCGTGGAGATATGAACCTGCGACTGGGAATATCGGGCGACAATCCACATCTTGACCAAATATTTGATACCCCTACAAACAGTCCTTCGGTTGCAGTCAGCTTTAACATCCCGCTTTTCGACTGGGGCGAGAAAAAGGCACGGATTGCTGCCCAGGAAGCAGCAATTGATATCCAGAAACTGAATTTTACAGATGAACAAAACCAGATCATAATTGGAATCCGGCAGGCATTCCGTAATCTGCAGAATCAGCTTAACCAGATACAAATTGCTGAACAAAGTCAGAATAATGCACAATTAACCTATGAAATCAATCTTGAAAGGTATGAAAACGGTGACCTTACAGGTATGGATCTCAACCTTTACCAGACACAGTTGTCGGAAAGAAAAATCGCTTATGCACAGGCTCTTATCAATTATAAAATTGAATTGCTGAACTTGAAAATACAGAGTTTGTACGATTTTGAAAACAACAATCCAATCTATCCTAAAGAGTTATATAATTAAGATTAACAAAACAAGAAAAAAATAGTAAGATGAAAAATATCAAATTCCTGCCGCTCTTCCTGATTATTGCAGCTTTTATATCATGCAACCAGCAAAGCCAGACTGTAAGCAGCGATTTGGCTGTACCGGTATCTGTTGAAGACATCAAACTGCAGAGCATCAAACAATTTATAAGTACAACAGGGACCGTAAAAGCGACTTCTGAAATTATACTGAATACAGAAATGACGGGTGAATACTACCTGTTGACCAACCCTGCAACGGGAAGGCCTTTCAGGTTAGGCGACCGTGTAAATAAAGGCCAGACCATTGTAAGGCTTGAAAATGAAGAGTATGAAAACAACTTGTCGGTCGAAGCCGTAAAACTTAACCTTGAAATTTCGGAACAGGAGTACGAAAAGCAAAAGTCGTTGTATGAAAAGGGTGGCGTAACCCTTCGTGAACTTCGGAACTCAGAGGTTTCGAAAACAACTGCCCAGTACAATTATGAAAATGTGCGTATTCAGCTCGACAAGATGAGTGTCAAGGCTCCATTCTCGGGGGTGATTGTTGACCTGCCTAATTATACAAACGGTACCCGGCTGGCATCAGGCTCTCCTGTGGCTACATTAATGAGCTATAACAGTATGTTCATGAATATTAACCTTCCTGAAAAAAACATGTCGGAAATAGCGCTGGGGCAGGAGGTGTTGGTAACCAACTACACCCTTCCTGAAGATACACTGATTGGTAGAATAACTGAAATTTCCCCTGCCATCAGTACCGAGACCCGCACTTTTTCAGGGAAAATTGAAATCAGCAACCCAAATCTTAAATTCCGTCCGGGTATGTTTGTTAAAGCCGATATCATTACCGACCAAAGAGACAGTACTATAATAATTCCTAAAAACATTGTTATGTCCGGAAGCCGCGGTAAATATGTGTTTGTTGTAGGCAGAAACAGTGCGGCGGATAACCGGCAGATAACCACCGGAATTGAAAATCAGGATTTTGTTGAAGTAACAGAAGGACTGCAGCCCAATGAACGGCTTATCATCAGAGGCTATGAAACATTGCGGAATGACTCGAAAGTGAAAATAATAAGATAGTATATTCCCTGCTACTATTTGAAAGTTATTAAAATGAAGAAATTAACACAATTTTCAGTCGATTACCCGGTAACCATCCTGATGATAGTCCTGGCAGTTATTCTTTTGGGATATATATCATTTGACAAGCTGGGGGTTGACCTGTTTCCCGATCTCAATACACCACGAATTTTTGTTGAGATTAAATCGGGGGAACGTCCGCCGGAAGAAATGGAAAAGCAGTTTGTTGAAAATATCGAAGCGCTGGCCATCCGGCAATCCGATGTTGTACAGGTATCATCTGTAACAAGAGTAGGAACTGCTCAGATTACTGTTGAGTATGCATGGAACAAGGATATGGATGAAGCATTTCTGGATCTTCAGAAAGCGCTGAACCAACTCACCCAGAACGCCCAGATCGATGAACTGCGGATCACCCAGCACGATCCCAACACTGCCCCAGTAATGCTGATTGCGGTAAGCCACAATGAAATCACCGATATGAATGAAATCAGAAAGGTGGCAGAGAATTACATCCGCAATGAACTGGTCCGCCTGGAAGGGGTGGCCGAGGTGGAACTCTCGGGACAGGAGGAGAGTGAGATCGTAATCCGTACCGACCTCTACCGGCTTGAAGCTCAGGGACTGACTCTTGATGAGATAAGTTCACGCATACAAAACTTCAACCGGAATGTCTCTGGCGGCCGTATCAGCGAAATGGGACTCCAGTACATTGTAAAAGGGGTAGGAATGCTTAACGAGGTGAGCGATTTTGAAAACCTCATTGTGGGATATAAAGCCACACGGCTTGAAACCGATGCCGGCACGCGTACCGAAATGGCTCCTGTGTTCCTGAGAGATGTGGCAACAGTTTCAATTTCCAATAAAAAGCCTTTGAATATTGTTCATTATAACAGCGGGCGTAGTGTGGGACTTGCCATTTACAAAGAAACCAAATTCAATACAGTAAAGGCAGTAGACCAAATAAATAATGCCCTTGTTAACATTGAGCGTGCTCTCCCGGGGTATTCGCTTCAACAGGTAACCAACCAGGGAAAATTTATAAGCAACGCAATTTCTGAGGTGCAGAACACTGCTCTTCTTGGAATTTTGCTGGCAGTTGTAGTATTATTTCTCTTCCTGCGCCGGCTGGGCACCACACTTGTTGTAAGCCTTGCCATACCAATATCAATAATTGCCACATTCAACCTGATGTATTTCAACAATCTTACAATAAACATTATGACCCTGGGAGGGCTGGCTTTAGGTGCCGGAATGCTTGTTGATAATGCCATTGTGGTGCTTGAGAATATTTTCAGAAACCATGAAAACGGGATGAGTGTCAAGGATGCTGCTGTGAGCGGGACAGCAGAGGTAGGAGGAGCCATTACTGCTTCCACTCTTACAACAATTGTTGTTTTCCTTCCAATAGTATACCTGCATGGGGCTTCGGGAGAATTGTTCAAGGATCAGGCATGGACAGTTGCTTTTTCCCTTTTATCCTCCCTGTTTGTAGCAATATTTGTAATACCAACCCTTTACTATCGATTCTACAGGAACAAGAAGGCTCCTGTTAAACGCCAATCAGTAAGAATGGCTGGTTATGGCCGTTTTCTTGACAAGATACTTAAGGTCAAATGGCTTGTAATAGTGCTCACTGTTGTACTTGTGATCGGTTCATTCTTGCTCGTTCCTTTAATCGGAACCGAATTCATGCCTAAAACTGAAACCCGGGAGCTGACGATGAATCTGAAGCTTCAGGAAGGGACCAAACTTGAACGTACTGAATCGACAGTAAATAATATAGAAACCATTCTTACCGAATACCTGGGAAGCAACCTCGAAAAGATTTATTCGCACTCAGGCCCTTCAACAAGCATTGCCGGTGATGCTGCCTCGGTGTTTCAGGGTGAGAATACAGCTCAGCTAAGGGTTATTCTTGCTGAGGATTCAAGCATTAAAACGGGCGATGTGATCGCAACAATGAATACCCTGACTCAAAACATTTCAGGCCTTGAAATTACCTTTTCGGAAGAACAAAGCGCCCTGAAATCGATACTGGGTACTGATGAGGCGCCTGTAGTTGTTGAAGTCCGGGGAGAGGACCTTGACGAAATCGAATTGGTGGTCAACCAGGTACGAGACCGGATGATGAACATACAGGGATTGTTCAACATTCAGACCTCCATTGAGGATGGTGCCCCGGAAGTGGAGATTCACATCGACCGGATCAGGGCGGGGATGTACAGCCTTGATATCAACACCGTGATTACGCAGATGCAGGACCAGCTGGAGGGGAAAACTGCCGGGCAAATGGAAAAGGGCGGAGAGATGCGTGACATCACAATTAAAGTGCCCGAGAAGGGATTGAATGAAATATATAACCTTACGATCAATTCGGGAAATCAGGTGTTCAGGCTAAGTGAAATTGCCGACATCACCTTTGGGGAATCCCCCAGGGAAATCATCCGCAGGAATCAGAACCGTGCCGGCCGGATAACAGCCCAATTGGATAAAAACCTACCCCTGAACAAGATTGCCGATCAGATCAGGCAGGAAACAGCATCGATTGATCTGCTTCCCAATTACCGGATTATGGTTACCGGAGAGGAAGAAAAACGACAGGAATCAATGAGCAGCCTGGGGTTTGCTTTGTTGCTCTCTGTAATCCTGGTTTATATGGTAATGGCCTCGCAGTTTGAGTCGTTGGTGCATCCGTTTACAATATTGCTAACAATCCCTCTTGCAGTAGTGGGAAGCATCATTATCTTTTTTGTGATGGGCAAAACACTGAACATAATGGCCCTGATAGGGATCATTATGCTGGCTGGTATAGCTGTAAACAACTCCATTATACTGGTCGACAGGATCAACCAGCTTATACGCGATGGAATGCCGCGGCGCGAAGCTATTCTGCAGGCCGGACAACAACGTATAAGGCCTATAATTATGACCAGCCTTACGACCGTTCTGGCATTGCTGCCGCTAACTTTCGGGTTTGGGGAGAGTGCTTCCCTGCGGTCGCCTATGGCCCTGGCTGTAATAGGTGGGCTGGTTACATCTACTCTGTTAACACTTGTTGTAATTCCTTGTGTATACGACATTCTGGACAGGACAAAAACCTTGTTTGTAAAGAAATAACATGAAGTTCATCATAAACCGAAAAATATTCATCAGTATGTTGTTTATAGGACTTACCCTGCTGGGGTATATATCCTATAAACAGCTGCCGGTGGAGCTTATGCCCAATGCCGAGCTGCCAATGCTGTATGTACAGATAAACTCCCGCATTGAAGTGAATCCTGCCTACATGGAAAACCAGGCGGTAATTCCAATCGAAGGGGCAATTGGAACCATGGAAGGGATCGAGAGCATAGAAACCAATCTTGATAACCGCTCGGCTTCCATTCAGGTTAATTTTAATCAAAATGTAAATTTTAAATATACCTTTCTTAAGCTTCAGGAACTGATAAAACAGGCTGCCGATAACCTGGATGAGAATTTTACTGTTTCGGTAAGCCGTGTTGATGTGCAGCAGCTTACCAACCAGTTCATGGAACTTCAGGTAAGGGGAAGTGGCGGAACCGATCGCTTACGTAACATTGTGGATCAGGAAATTGCTGCCGAGTTTGAGAATATTGACGGAATAGCTTCTGTAACCGTATATGGAGGTAAAGAACGTTCAATTGAAATTACCTACGATAAGGGGGCACTGGAAGCTTATGGCATTACCCCTTCTCAAATTAGCAGTGCCATTACTTCCAACTCGGCTAACCGTACATTTACAGGTTATCTGCATGAAAATCAAAAGAAGTATTTTGTTCATGTAACCGCTGAATATGAGCAGGTAAGCGACATTGAGAACATAATTGTTGCAGAAGGCCCCATCTATCTTAAGAATGTGGCCGACGTGTTTTTTGGTGTCAAAGAGGAAGAAAGCATCAGCCGGGTGAACGGCCTCGATGCCGTGTCGATAGCCCTTGTGAGTGATTCGCAGGCTAATCTGATTGCCCTTTCTAAAAAAGTACAGGAGCGGATTGCCTTCATCAATGAAAAAATGGGGGTTAAAGACGTCGAAATCGTTGTTCAGACCAACCTGGCTGAAACAATGGAGAAGAATATCGGCCAGATAATGGAACTTGCCCTTGTTGGTGGTCTGCTGGCAATTTTTGTGCTGTGGATGTTTCTGAAAAACGTCCGTATTGTCTCTATCATCGCACTGGCCATTCCGGTATCGGTATTCACCGCATTCAATTTATTTTATGCGTTCAACGTTTCAATAAACAGCCTGACCCTTGTAGGGTTGGTGCTTGCAATTGGGATGCTGCTCGATAACAGTGTGGTGGTGCTCGAGAACATTTACCGGCTCTCAGGAAAGCGGTTTAGTGCCGATACAGCTGTTGTCCAGGGAACCACCGAAGTATGGCGGTCGATAGTTGCTGCAACGTTGACAACTGTCACAGTTTTTCTGCCCTTTCTGTTTTCCTCGGACTATATGGTGAAACTCCTTGGGAACCACGTAGGGGTTTCCATTATCTCAACCCTGACAGTTTCATTGTTTGTGGCTTTGCTGCTGATACCCATGGCAGCTCATTTCCTTTTGAAGGGTAAATCATCGCACAATATATTTTACGAAAAGGTTACAACAAATAACCGCATTATTCAGATTTATGTGTTGTTGCTTAAAGCCAGCATGCGGTCGCCGGCCGCTACTGTAATTGGCGCCATAATTGTGTTTTTCATCACAATTTTTATCGTACTGGCAGTAAGCATTAACAACCTGGAAGAAGTTGAAGAAAGCCAGTTTACAATTTATGTTACTATGCCTACAGGGTCAACCCTTAGTGCAACCGACTTTGTGGTAGCTGAAGTGGAAAGCAGGCTGGAAGAAGTGGAAGAAAGACAGGATGTAATTTCAAACATTCAGGAGGAAGAGGCAGTAATCACTGTAATCTTGCAGGATGGGTACAAAAAAATTAATAACAGGACAATTGCTGAGATCAAAGCAGCAGTGGAAGGACTTGTGCGAAACATTTCGCAGGCCGAAATAACACTTACGGCACCCGCATCCAGCGCCCGGTTCCGTTCCGGAGGTGGTGGCGGAGGAGCAGGAATGCAGAATTTCAGCCGTTTCCTTGGGATCGGTGAAAACCAGGAACGCGTTGTTATTAAAGGTGAGGATTTTGTTACAATGAAAGGTGTTGCTGAAGACCTGCAATATTACATTGAAAATCTCGAGTCAATCAGAAGCGCAAATGTAAGTGTTGCCAGCAACCGACCTGAACTGCATCTCCATTTCAATCAGTTAATGCTGACACAGTTTGGGATTAATTTAAACAACATATCATCTGAGCTGAGTTCCTTTTCCCGTGAAGTTTCTTCGGGAGTAAATTTCAAGCAGGGAAATGAGGAATACCAAATCATTATTAAAGAGAAACTTACAGGTGACGAAGAGGAGAGGACTAAAGGCATCGACGATTTACGGCGCCTTCAGGTAAGCAACAACCAAGGTGCTAATTATGACCTGCAGGATATAGCAGAACTTGTTTATGCCGATGGTATGGCCAGCATCACAAGAATTAACCAGGAAAAACAAATCGAACTCATTTATCGCTTTGCTGCTGAAGCCGAACAGTCAAAAGACCTTTTGGAGGCTTACCGGCTGGAAATTGACCAAATTGTTGGGAATTATAAACTGCCACCTGGTGTTGCGGTAGAAGTGATTCATGAGGAAGACCAGTTTACGGAGTTTTATTTCCTAATCGGGGCGGCGTTTATACTGATCCTGATGATACTGGCTTCTGTCTTTGAATCGCTTATTACTCCGGTGGTTTTAATGTTTTCGGTTCCACTGGCAGCCATTGGTTCCTTTATTGCTCTGATCATTACAGGCAACAGCCTTTTTAACGCCAATACCCTTACCGGCTTTCTGATATTGCTGGGGGTTGTAGTTAATAATGGAATCATACTTATTGATTTCACAAATATTTTGCGCAGTCAGGGCTACGGGAAATCAAGGGCACTCATAACAGCAGGACTTTCAAGAGTGCGGCCTATTCTGATTACTGCAATCACAACAATAGTGGCAATGATGCCATTGGCCCTGGGCCAATCGGAGTATGTGGGAGCTATTGGAGCGCCTTTTGCCATTACTGTTATTGGAGGCCTTGCTGTAAGTACTTTGCTGACCCTGGTATTTGTGCCCACCCTCTATTTTGGAATGGAGAATGCCTTAAACTGGCTTAAATCGCTGCATTGGTCGCTGAAGGTTATGCAAATTTTATTATTAATCGGTGCCTCGGCATATATCTACTATGAAGTTGATTCTTTTGTATGGCAACTTATCGGGTTTATGCTCATATTTATCCTGATTCCCGGGGTTACCGCTTTTGTTCTGACAAGTCTGCGAAAGGCCAGTTCAAATGTTATAGAAGAAACAAAATCCATTCGAATAGAGGTGCGGAACCTTGTAAAAGTATATGACCGTGACAGTCGTTTTGTCCGTGAATGGAAAGCAGGTATTAAAATAAGAGAACGCGCCGGCTTACTAAAAAGCTACAGGAATACCCGTGACTTTTACGACCTGGTTTGGCAGATCCCTCTTTTTGGATTCCTTGTTTATTTTACATTTTTCTATGTTGAAAGCAATGTGTGGATGTGGATAATGTCGCATTCCATCTATTTCTTCATGTTTTTGCTGTGGGTACCTTTTTCGCAGGTGTTAAGAAATAAATTTGAAGATACCTCGAAAACAATTTATCCTAAGCTTGAAAGGATAATATATGATCTTATATTTTGGGGAGTTCCAGTTTTATTCCTGTTGATTTTCTTTATTGAGTGGGAAAACACTGGAATGGTGATATTTGTAGGAATAATCTGGATACTGCTGCTGACTATCTACCGGTCGGGCGAATACATTCACCGTAAGAATTTAAACATTGCCCGTATTGGATTCCATGGTAGCAGTTTCCGCAGGTGGTATTTCACTATGGTGCGTCAGATCCCGGTTATTGGCAAGCGGAAAGTTCCATTCAGGGCATTAAATGGGGTGTCGCTTGAAATAAAAACAGGTATGTTTGGCCTGCTGGGCCCAAATGGCGCGGGGAAATCAACTATGATGCGTATTATATGCGGTATTCTTGAACAAAGCTATGGCAAAATATGGATTAACGGACTCGATACCCAGAAACACCGTGAGGAGTTGCAGGGCCTGATTGGATACCTGCCACAGGCCTTCGGGACCTATGAGAACATGTCGGCCTGGGAATTTCTCGATTATCAGGCCATACTGAAGGGAATTACCGACATTAAAACACGCCATGAACGAATGGAGTATGTTCTGAAAAGCGTTCATATGTATGACCGGAAGGACGACGATATCGGATCTTTTTCAGGGGGTATGAAACAGCGTATTGGTATTGCACAGATTTTGCTGAACCTGCCACGCATTCTGGTAGTGGATGAGCCCACAGCTGGTCTTGACCCGCGCGAGCGTATCCGTTTCCGAAATCTGCTGGTAGAATTAAGCCGTGAACGCATTGTTATATTCTCGACCCATATCATCGAAGATATCTCGAGTTCATGTAACCAGGTTGCAGTTATCAACAAGGGAGATCTAAAATACTTCGGCACACCGAATGATATGCTGTATATGGGCGAAGGATTTGTGTGGCAAATGACACTTCCGACCAGGGAATTCGATAATTTTGCCAACAAACAGCTTATCGTTCATCACATGCGCGAGGGCGAAAACATAAAAATAAGGGTGCTTTCAAAGGAAAAACCCTCTCCCGATGCTGTTAATGTTTCACCCGTACTTGAAGATGCTTATTTGTGTTTATTAAAAGATTTTTCAAAAAAAACCTGATCAATGAAACAAGAATTGGTGCTGAAAAAAGACTGGATTGTTAATCAGGCAATTATGATTCGCTATAACTTGAAAATCATATTTGCAGGAAGGTTCTTATGGTTCCTGTTAGCTGCTTTTGCTTTTTTCCTGTTTTTTGCAATTCAGATTGTGTGGAACAGGGGGGCAATAAGCGAGGGTACTGTATATGAGCTTCTTATTTTTCCTGGAATATTGTTGATATTTTATCCCTCAGTTTTCGGAATACAAAACGATGATGATGCCCGGATGCTTGAAATACTATTTGGTATTCCCAACTACAGGTACAAGGTGTGGCTGGTGCGATTAATTTTAATGTTTGCGCTTATCTTTTTAATTATATTGCTGTTTGCCGCCGCGGCCTCGGTGCTTTTATACCGGATTGAATTAGTTGAGATGGCCTACCAGCTGATGTATCCCATTGTATTTATGGGGTCTATGGCATTCATGTTTTCGACATTAATTAAGAATGGAAATGGAACGGCAGTATTGATGGTACTTATTGGTGTGGCCCTTTTAATTCTGCAGGATGCCGTTGAACGTACCCAATGGAATGTGTTTTTAAATCCTTTCCAGATTCCTAATAATTTTAATGAATTCATCTGGCAGGGGCTTGTTACCAAGAACAGGATATTTCTAGGCGTTGGCAGCATTGTATTTATCCTTTACGGGTTGTTTAATCTGCAAAAAAGAGAGAAGTTCGTTTAGAAGGGCAAAGGGTAGAATATTAATACTTCGGTGCATGGCGGATCAGGTGCTGTTGCAATACAAAACGGAAAGTTTGCTTTTCTTTTGTATTGCAACATTACTGGTATCCATTATCTCAAAACAAAACTGGTTATATTGCCGGAAACCATTAGGCTGGATGAAGCCATTTTTACTGTAACTTTTAACATTGATGCTGGAAAGGAAAAATAACTGGAACCCAAAGCGGAAGTAACATGGAAAAGTTATTAATTTGATTTCCTGGAATAGATTCCGGTTTTCCGGATTAGTTTAAGCTGGGTTACATATCTCCGCTACTGCCGCCTGAAGTATTACGCTATACAAGCCGGTTGGTTTCGACATCGGGAAATATGATATATGGTTTGAAAGACTTTGCTTCTTCAAAATCCATCAGGGCATAAGAAATGATTATAACAACATCGCCTACAGCGGCTTTGCGTGCAGCCGGGCCATTTAGGCATATGGTGCCTTTCCCGCGTTCCCCTTTTATTACGTAGGTTTCAAGCCGTTCTCCGTTATTGATGTTCACAACTTGCACCTTCTCGTTTTCAATCAGGTTTGCAGCATCCATTAAATCCTCATCGATTGTAATGCTGCCAACGTACTGCAGATTGGCTTCAGTAACAGTTACCTTATGTATTTTCGATTTACAAACTTCTATTTGCATAACACAGTTTCTTTCAATTAAAAACGCACATTGTCAATCAATCGTATATTTCCACAAAAAACAGCAATACATCCTGTTTTTTCATTCTTCTCCGCCCAATTGTTTATAGGGAGAAGCGTCTCATTGTCAACTATGTCAAAATATTCAACAGTTAACACCGGGCTATTGTTGATGGTCTCAGTTACCCAGGCTTCAAGCTCTTTTACGGATTTTTTGCAAACAAGTTCAACTGCCTGGGAAAGGGTTTTATAAATTAAATTTGCCTCTTTTCGGTCTTCGGGTACAAGCAGTTCATTACGTGAGCTCATAGCCAGTCCGCCAGGTTCTCTAACGATAGCACAGGGCACAATTTCTACCGGTAAGCAGAGTTGCTTTACCATTGACTTGATTATTGCCAGTTGCTGAAAATCCTTCAGTCCAAAATAAGCTCTTTTTGGCTGTACTATATCAAATAATTTACTGACCACCTGGGCTACTCCGTTAAAATGTCCGGGGCGATATTTTCCCTCCATTACCGTTTCAAGCTCTCCGAAATTGAAATTACGGTTATCCGGTTCGGGATATATTTCCGATACCTCAGGAGCAAATACAAAGTGGCAACCAGTGCCTTCCAGCAGTTTCAGGTCGGCTTCAAGATTCCTCGGGTAGCGTGCCAAATCGTTTGGATCGTTGAATTGATTTGGGTTCACAAATATACTCACCACTACCACAGGGTTTTCAGCTACTGCCCGTTCCACCAAAGTCAGATGGCCCCGATGCAATGCACCCATTGTTGGGACAAAACCAACATGCCCTGCATTTCCGGTCAGTTGTATCTGATATTTAAGTTCCTTCCTTGTTTTTACCAGAATCATGTTTATAAATATTGACCCTGCAAAGTAAATAAATAATCTTTTCAAATAGGGCTGAATGATTTCTTAATACAGCAGGCTTAACACTGCGGAAATGCCTTAAATTGAATATTCACGATATTTTTCTTACCTTTGCATACTGTTATAAACCGCGCTTACAGGTCAATGGAAAAGAAAAAGATCCTTTACATAGCTCAGGAAATTACTCCTTATCTTCCGGAAAGTGAGATGTCGGAAATAGCCCGATACCTGCCACAAGGGGTTCAGGAGAAAGGTCGTGAGATCAGAACTTTTATGCCCCGGTACGGATGTGTTAACGAACGACGTAACCAGCTGCATGAAGTAATCCGGCTCTCGGGCATGAACCTGGTTATTGATGATACCGATCACCCGCTCATAATAAAAGTGGCTTCTATTCAAGCGGCCCGTATGCAGGTCTATTTCATCGACAACGAAGATTATTTTCACCGGAAACAGGTGGTAGCCAACTCCAAGGGCGAGGAATTTGCAGATAACGATGAACGTGCCCTGTTTTTCGCCAGGGGCGTGTTGGAAACAGTTATTAAACTGCGTTGGGCTCCCGATTTGATACACTGTCATGGGTGGCTCACTGGCCTGGTACCGTTGTTTATCAAAAAATACTATTATAATAACCCGCTTTTTGCCCATAGTAAGGTTGTTTATTCTGTTTATAACGACGATTTTAAAAAAACCCTCAACCCCGATCTGAAAGATAAGGTGTTGTTCGAAGGCATGATGCCTGAGGATGTGCCACATCTTGAAAATCCAGATTTTGTGAATTACAGTAAACAGGCAATCGATTATTCCGATGCAGTCATTCAGGGAACCAAAAATATAAATGCGGAGGTTCAAAAATATGCAATGGCTAACGGCAAGCCATTCCTGGAATTCCAGCCTAAAGATACCTATATTGATGCCTATGACCAATTTTATCAAAAGGTGTGGTAGATGTTAAAAAATCAAATTATATTTTAAAAAGATCGAATTTGGCCATAATCCATCAACTCCCTCATCTATTTTTTATACGTTTGTCTAATTTTCAGGCGATCGTAAGAATAATTTAAAATAAGTAATAAGTGAAACAAAGAATAAATACAAAGCTTCGTGTTCTTATCTCTGTAGTTACCCTTTTGGGCATAATGAATGCCTGCAACGATACCAGTGATTTAGGCATGGATCTGCTGCCATCTACCGATTTGATCGATGTGAAAAACCTGGTGGAAAAAAACAACTTTTCAGCATTTACCTACAGGGAGGATTCCATTCGAACTGATGAACCATCGAAACCTCTGCTGGGAAGTTTTTACGATCCGGTATTCGGGCTGACTACCATAAATTTTGCAACCCAATTCAGGCTTTTCAATCAACCCGATTTTGGTAATAACCCTGTTGTCGATTCGGTAAAGCTTTATTTGTACTACAGCCATGTTTATGGTGATACGGTAACGCCTCAGACCTTCAGGGTATACGAGCTGGAAGCCCCCCTTGATATCGATCAGGAATACCGGCAAAACGTCAACCTGAAAAACTTTGCTTCCGCCACCCAAATCGGAGACTTAATCTATACGCCCTTTGTAAGACTGGACTCGGCCTCGCAGGATACTTTTATCCAATCGGTAATTATACCGATTGATAACTCTTTAGGTGTTAGACTGGTGAATGCACCTGAATCAGCTTTGGTAAACAACGACACATTTCTTGAATATTTTAAGGGACTTTTTATTGAGACCGAACCTCAGGCTTCTTCAGGGGGAAGCCTGATAACTCTTGAGGCTGCCTACAGCGACGAGTGGTATGGGTCGCGTCTAGTTGTTTTTTACGACAATGATGAGAATAAAGCAAAGGAAAATCCCGATACCCTATATAATTCATTTGTTATAAGCCCGTTCAGTGCAAGAGTAAATTCAATTGAACACGATTATTCAGGGACTGCATTCGTCGACAACCTGAACATGGATGTCGGAGAGGATTCGTTAATTTATGTACAGGCTACCGGAGGACTTAAATCGAAAATTTATATCGACCAGCTGTCTTCCTGGAGGGACTCTGCAAATATTGCAATCAATAAGGCTGAACTTGTATTTCAAGTCGATACGGTATTGTCGGAGGTGAAAAAATATCCCCCCCCAACCCAGCTTCTGTTTACGTATATCGATGAGGATGGTGTTGAAAACCTGCCAGCCGATTACTGGTTTAGCCCAAATTTTTATGGCGGCCGGCTTAATACTTCAAATTATACATACCGGTTTAATATCACACAGCATTTACAGCAGATATTGGAAGGAACAATTACAAACAACGGCTTCTTTTTAACTACTGCCCGCAAAAACAGTGAAGCCAACCGTGTGGTACTCAAAGGAAGCAACAGTGAGACAGGGATAAGGCTTGTTATCACATATTCAAAATATTTGCAGTGACAGTTTAATTGTTGAATAAGTTAAAGCCGTCTTATTTTATTTCCTGTGAAACGGCTTCTACACGTGCAAGGACCAGACAAAATTGTTACCCGATGTCTATTCCAGTTTGACCACTTCGGATAAAAAATTTGCCATTTTGATCAACTCCTCCTTTTGTTCGGTACTAATCCCTTCAGGATTGAAATGCATAATATCGTTCCGAATTTCCCGGATTTTGTCGAGATGCTTGATAAGATGGGTTCTTTCAATATTGAGATGTAATCGTTCCCAGTTTTCAGGACTTTGAATGATCCGGATATAGTCCCCAAAACTTAAATCATCGATGTACTCAATGTCTCTCTCATAATCCCCAATTCTGCAATATTCATTCAGTTCAGTCACAAAGAATTTCTCATTAAGAATTTGCCGGATATGATTTTCGATCTGCTCCAGAAGCAGAAAAGGTTCTGAGACTGTTAAGAACCGGATACTGATATCTTTCAGCGTGACAATACCACAAAGCGATTTATCGGATTTTTGTACAAGCACAAATTGATTTTCTATAATAAGGGAAACTGCATCAAGAAGTGGGGTATCATAATCTACAATTGTTACATCATTCGAGATGAAATCTTTGACTAGTTCTGAGTTATTGCTGTTTGCAAGGCTATATCCGATTGATTCCCATGTTATAACTCCATGTACTGTTCTTGAGCCAGATACGACAGGTAATTGGGAATAATCGTGCATCATCATTAAAGTGATTGCTTCTTTTAGATTTGCCTCTCTTGTTACTGTTGTTGGAAGCTTATTCGCAGAATCAAGCAATCCAATTTTTTGAATCGGTTTAATTTCTTTTTTAATTCTTGCTCTTTTTTTATAACGAAGTGTAATTTTTTCATCCAATCCACTTTTCCTGTAGTCCGGTATAATCTCAAGCTGGTTTGTGTTTAAAAAATCATCCACTTGTCGATTGTTTCTTTTGGTTCGTTTATCGAAACTGAAATATCCAAGCAATTCCCTGGGAGTAATTTCAAACTCATTACTGGTGTTTTTTATTTCCCGGGCTATATTTTTTAATTTCTTATTTATCATCATTATTAAATTAGCAATCACAGATTGAATAGCAGGGTCTTCAAGGAGACTTTGAAATAACCCGGAAGTCATATTTAGTTATCTGCTGCGGGTGCTATTTGAAAGTTCCATTATCCAAACCACGGGATTCAGATAAAAGTTCAAATGTATGACTGAAAGTTGTGACTGTATTTTAATATAAAAGTTTATATTGACATCACTCCATTTTATAAAACAGTTCGGGGAGCAAGTTATTTTTAGGATTTCAGGAAATCAGGATTGCTTCAAATTTAACCAGGAGAAGATTTTAAATGATGCCTTCTTGAATATATTTCCTATTTCTTTATAATAATATCAATAAAAGGGTTTAAGAATCCTTTGCTAATATCAGGATTAATCCGGGTTAGGATTTTATGAAATTTATGATTCAGGGTATATGGAAAAAATGGCCGATTTAAATAAGATACTACATTTAAATTACTTGCTGGCTTATCTAAAGCTATTTCCAATTCATGGAAACTGAAACCTCGTCCTCTTCTTAGAAAATGTACATAGTTTTCAACCGACGGCTCTGAATACAGTTCCTTAAAATTCCTCCTTGTGCTGTATTTCGAATAATCATAGGCAGCATTTTCATTTAACCAATTAAAAAAGGGCAATCCTGATGTATGATCATCAAAATACCACAACCGGTTTGGCGTCTCAACAATGCTTAGGAATTTGCCTTGTGGGATTAAGTCATAGTATTTTCTCAAACAATCAATCCTCTCTTCATACAACATATGCTCAATACAAGCAAAAAAAACGATCAGATCAAATTTTTTATCCTTCAGCTCATTATATACCTGAGTTGCATTTCCATGAATAAGTGTTGCAGATATGTTACAAACAGAACATCTGTCTTTCGCTACCTTTAAGGCATCCTCATCGATGTCAACACCAGTTACATGGGCTCCCTGTTCGGCAAGTGCAATTGTAGAGGAGCCGGTTCCGCAGCCTAATTCTAAAATGTGTGCCCCATTTAACGGAACAGTTTTGTTAAGCCATGGTATGTATAAATACCTGTTTCTTTCCAATCTTCCTGTTAAATGATTGTTCAGATCCAGAAGATAAGCATCTTGTGTGTAATTGGTTTCTGTTCTCCATCCCCGGTGGTAATTTTCCCTGATTGAATTTTCTATTATGTTGAGTTGTGCCACGTTGAGATTAATCTGATTTTTTTTTAAAATTCGTGGCGTCTTGCCTGATTTTATTACTTTGTAAATATATCTGGTTATTGTATGAATCATATTGCGTGGTTGTGATATTGATTGAATCTCAATATTGTATTAAATTTATGAAATAAATCGGAGAGTAGAACCAGTTACATGCCAAAAAAATAACGGGTAACCAAACTATATTGGGCAAACTTCCTTAATCATTTTAAGCTATTAATCCAGGTATATTATAAGGGTATCAAAATCGAAATCTGCTGCTATTTAGGTAATATTTTTTCTGCTGAGTTACAATCCGCTAAACCTGAATCCAGCTACAGTTGTTATTACATTCAAATTGGAACGGAAGTTTATCATGTTATCAACGCAAGAACGCAATGAACTCATTAATAAGTTAAAGACCCGCTTTGAGAAAAACAGGCATCTTCATAAAGGGGTTCCTTGGGCCCATGTGGAGGCAAGGCTTGGGCTGAAATCAACGGCAAAGAAACTGGAGTCGCTTAGTGAAATGGAACGCACGGGGGGAGAGCCCGATATGATTGGAGTGGACGAATCTACAGGCGAATTGCTATTCTGCGATTGCTCACCAGAAAGCCCTAAAGGGCGCAGGAGTCTTTGCTACGACCGTGAGGCACTGGATGCCCGAAAAACAAATAAACCCCGGTACAATGCGGTGGATATGGCTTCCGATATGGGCATCGAGCTTCTTGACGAGGAACAATACCGGAAACTTCAGCAACTGGACAATTTTGATCTAAAAACATCGAGCTGGATAAAAACACCTCCCGATATCAGGAAACATGGCGGTGCTTTATTTTGTGACCGCCGGTACGACAAGGTTTTTGTTTACCACAACGGGGCAGAATCATACTACGCTTCAAGAGGATTCCGCGGTTTAATAAGGATGTAAAAATTTCCTCCCCGTTTTTGCATGGTTGATTACATTCTTATTTTATTTCATCAATTAAGTTTTCTTTCTTTATTTAAGCTGTTCACAAGCAGTTATGTCAACATCAGTGTTTAATTTATGGAAGATTATTCACTGACATTCTGTTTTTGGAATGCCTATTATTTATTATATTTATTTCAACTTTCTTTTTTATGGAAAACTACGAAGATAAAACAAGAGAAGAACTTATACGGGAGTTGCAGGCGCTTGAAAAAAAATATTTTATCCTGGCCAAATTGTATAGTAATGGTACTGATAGTTTTAATGAGTTAAAGGCAATTTTGGCTGGCGTCCAGGAAGAAATTATTTTTCAAAAGTCAGAGCTTAAAGATGCAAGAAATGAGATTGAGCTTCAAAATAAAGAGAAAAGAATAAGGGCTGAGGCAATACGTGAACTGGAAGCTTTTTCCTATTCTGTTTCTCATGACCTGAAGGCTCCATTACGACACATAAGAGGGTTCGTTGATTTACTTCTGAACCGGTATTATCAGGAAATGCCGGACAAAGCAAAACATTACCTTCAAAATATAGCCCAATCTTCCGAGCAGATGGATATCCTGATTAATGATTTATTGGAGTTTTCCCGTACAGGGAGGAGGGAAATGCAGAAGGGCAATGTTGATATGAGCAAAATTGTGGAGGATGTTTTATTGAGGTTAAAAACCGAACATTCAAACCGAAGTATATCATGGCAGGTTTCCAGATTACCGCTGGTGTTTGCTGACGAATCAATGTTATATCAGGTGTGGACCAACCTGCTGGGCAATGCAGTTAAATATACACGCAATAAAGAAAAAGCTGTTATTAAAGTAGAGGTTACCGAAAAAAAGGATGAGTACATATTTTCGGTCATCGATAACGGCATAGGATTCGATATGAAATATGCTAAAAACCTGTTTGGTGTTTTTCAGCGGTTGCACTCTTTTAACGATTATGAAGGTACTGGAATTGGTTTGGCCATTGTACGTAACATTATTCTTAAACATAAAGGACTCACCTGGGCTGAAGCTGAACCTGATAAAGGAGCTGCTTTTTATTTTACATTACCTAAACAAACGGAGAAATGAATACAATAAAAACTATTCTGCTGGCCGAAGATGACCCTAAAGATGTTGAACTGACACTTGAAGCTATGGCAGAAAATAATCTGGCAAACCAGGTTATGGTAGTAAACGATGGTGTGGAGGTCCTTGAGTATTTGCGGCGTGAGGGTAAATTTGCCACACGTAAACCGGGAAATCCTGTGGTTATTTTGCTCGATTTAAAAATGCCCCGCATGGGTGGTATTGAAGTATTGCAGAACATACGCCGTGACCCTAAGTTTAAAAGAATTCCTGTCATTATGCTGACCACTTCCCGCGAGGAGCAGGATATAAATGATTCGTATGATTTAGGGGTGAATGCCTATGTTGTAAAACCTGTCGCCTTCAGCCAGTTTATCGATGCAGTTAAGCAAATTGGAGGCTTCTGGGCAGTTATTAATGAAGTACCAAAATAAGATATTCTATGGCAGATATTAAACCTTACATAAACGTGTTATGTCTTGAAGATTCTCTTCAGGATGCCGAACTACTGAAAGAATTATTATCGGCTGAAGGCTATTTAATTAAAATGGATGTGGTTGAGGATGAAAAAAACTACATTACCTCACTTGAAAAAACAGATTACGACATTATTCTGGCCGACTATACCCTGCCCGGTTACAACGCTTCAGAAGCATTGAAACTTGCCATAAACCTGCAACCAGATACTCCATTTATCTGCATTTCTGGCACAATTGGGGAAGACAAGGCAGTAGAACTTGTAAAACAGGGTGCAACCGATTACGTGTTAAAAGACCGGCTTGGCAGGTTGGGATTTTGTGTGCAAAGGGCATTGGATGATGCTTCTAACAAAAAAGAATTAAAACAGGTACACAAGGAACTTAGCGATCAGGAAATCATCAAAAAACAAAATGAGGAACTTAAAAAACTGAATGCCACAAAGGATAAGTTCTTTACCATTATTGCCCATGACCTTAGAAGTCCATTTAATTCAATTTTAGGATTTAGCGACATGCTTAAACGGCATGTAAAGCATATGGATAAGGAAAAAATTGAACAAATGGCCGGTGTCATCCATCAAGCATCCCAAGCAGCTGTTGACCTGGTAGCAAACCTTATCGAATGGTCGCTGTCACAAAGCGGCAAAATTGAATTTAATCCGGAGTATATAAATGTGGCAGAGATTGTAAATGATTTGAAAACTATTGTTGTTCCAGCGGCTCATAAAAAAAATATTTCACTTAATTATAAAATACCCCATTATATAAATATGTGGGGTGACAGGTCATTGTTGGCAACTGTTCTTAGAAATCTCGTTTCAAACGCTGTTAAGTTTACCCATACAGGCGGTCAGGTGGTGGTTTCAGCAACAGAGCAGCCTGAAGAAATAATAGTATCTGTGGCTGATTCAGGAATTGGTATCCCGAATGGTAAAATGAGAACTCTTTTCCAAATCGATCAAAGTCACTCGACACCAGGAACAAACAAGGAAAAAGGTACGGGCCTGGGATTAATTCTATGCAAAGAGTTCATTGAATTGCATAGGGGCAGGATATGGGTCGAAAACAAAGGAGTTGTTCCCGGAGAAGGCGGTACCACATTCTTATTTGCTGTACCTAAAAATCCTGCATCTGGTGTTTAATGGGTCTCCAATCATTTATACTATTCAACAACTGTAGCAGGAGGTCTAAAAATTTGAAGAGGAAAATAAGAAGGGGGAGGAGATATAAAGTTGGGAAATTTCAAATTTTAAAAACCTGATTCCGATGCCTGTTGAAAAATTGGTTTTATGGATAAAGAACATGAATGAAGAAAAATTTCAGAAATCATTAGAAGAAATCACTTTTTGATAGAGTATCCCTTGTATAAGAATCGAAGTAAAAACAAATATTTTCCTAGAGCTGTCAGAAGCCGAAATCGGGGGCTGTCTTAATAACCGGCAGAAAAAGAAAAAGGAGCCATGGCATTTAAACCATAACTCCTTGGTATTCTGTCGTTGACCTGCCAGGACAAATTTGTTATAAATACTATGATTTTACGTTTAAACTCAATAATTTTAATTATACTGAAAATTAATTATTTAGTGAATTTATTTTAATCCTTTACAATCTAAAAAAACATTAATAATTACATTGGTCTCTCTAAATTCTCTCTATAGTATTTATATTTGATTTCTCTTTTAAAAAAAAAGTTACCAATGGCAAATATTACTTTTTATGTGGACGCTAAAAACATCGGGAAAGATGGGAAGGTTCCAGTTAAGGCAAATGTGAGCATTAACTCTCAGAATATATCAAAAACAGTTTGCCGGGAGAAATATGAATACTGGTATAATCATCCATCGAGATTAACAAAAGAAGAAAGAGAAAAGGGAGTTACTAAAAAGAAACTCAATAAAAGGGGCGGCATTGAATTGTATTTTGTTGCTGGCAGGGCTTATGATCCGGAATATGATCAGACTGCAATAAATGAGAAGCTGAATAATTTCAAAGTTAAATTGAATGCTTACTTCAGGGAATGCGAAAAAAGTAACATTGAAATTACTGCAGGCAGGGTAAAGGAATACTTTAAAGGAGAAAAGCAATTAAAGGTTAAATCAAAAGATTTCTTTAAAGCCTGGGAAGAATACCTGGATTGGGGGGAGAAACACCGTAATAAGAAACCAAACTCTACCAGAGGGATAAAAACTACCGGCAAGCTTTTGGAAGCTTTTGTGCAAGATACCGGATACCCGGTTACATTTGATAATATTGATAGTGAGCTTTACTCAAACCTTAGGGACTACATTCTAGATACAAAGGAATATTCATATAATTACCTGGCAAGTACCACTAGAAGATTAAAAGCATTCCTGAACAGTGACTATGTAAAGCCATACTACACCGGAACCGAGCACAAAACATTTAAGGTTGAAGAAAACATTGGTACCCTGGTATATTTAACGAATGAAGAATTATCAGCTTTATATCATAAAAAGTTTGAGAAAAAGAAATATGAACGGGTTAGGGATATGTTTGTTTTTGCCTGCCTGACAGGGTTGCGGATATCGGATTGGAGGGCATTGAACAGGGCAAATATTGTTGGGGACGTGCTGGTACGTAAAATTCAG
>OBJA01000370.1_pt1 | contig 40643 bp, 35 predicted proteins | sample 1519751 | NCBI WGS metagenome assembly OBJA01 (sample SAMEA3881238, study PRJEB22517) | soil metagenome | biome: lake sediment; feature: soda lake sediment; material: sediment, water from around vicinity | place: India | collected 2013-12-23 | depth 3 m
ATTCCGTATGATCGTCGATGAGTACGTGCGTACCAAATATCGTAAAGAAGCAGCCAATGCCTGAACCAATCAGGGCAGTTCGCGGGATGAACGACATCCTGCCGGACGAAAGCAGTTTATGGGCGTTTTTTGAAGATACGATTCGTACATGGCTGACTGCCTACGGCTATCGCAATCTGCGTACACCCATCGTTGAACAGACTGATCTGTTCGTCCGCTCGATTGGGGAGGTGACCGATATCGTCGAAAAAGAGATGTATACGTTCGTCGACCATCTCAACGGGGAAAATCTGACATTGCGCCCGGAAGGCACAGCCTCCTGTGTACGTGCGGTAATCGAGCATAATCTGCTGTATGCGGGTCCTCAGCGTTTGTATTACAGCGGACCGATGTTTCGGCATGAACGCCCGCAAAAGGGACGCTACCGCCAGTTTCACCAGGTGGGTGTGGAAGCACTTGGGTTTTCCGGCCCGGATATCGACGCGGAACTCATTATTATGTGCGCGCGGCTGTGGCGTTTACTGGGTATTTCGGATGTCCGTCTCGAAATCAGTACACTTGGCAGTACCGAATCACGTTCGGTTTATCGTGCCCGTCTGATCAGCTACCTGGAAAAATTCTGTGACGATCTCGATGAGGATGCACGCCGGCGGTTAAAAACCAATCCGTTGCGTATTCTTGACAGCAAGAATCCAGCTATGCGTGAAATACTCGCAGGCGCTCCTCGTCTGCTCGATGATTTGGATGAAGATTCACTCACCCATTTCGAGGGATTGCAACAGATTTTGCGCAATCAGGGTATCAGTTTCGAAATCAATAACCGGTTGGTTAGAGGGCTGGATTACTATAACCGGACAGTGTTTGAATGGGTGACCGACAAGCTGGGCGCGCAGGGGACCATTTGTGCGGGTGGACGCTATGATGGACTGATTGCGCAGATTGGCGGAAAACCGGCACCAGCGTGCGGTTTTGCTATGGGTATCGAGCGGATACTGGCGCTGATGGGTGAAAACGATACTGTTGGAGCATACGCCATTCCTGATGTATATGTGGTGCATCAGGGGGAAGCTGCTGCCGAATTTTCATGGAAGGTAGCAGAATCATTGCGGGACGACGGTTTTAAAGTAGTGCTGCACAGCGGGGGTGGAAATTTCAAGGCACAAATGAAAAAAGCCAATGCCAGTGGGGCACGTTTTGCCGCTATCATCGGAGATGATGAGGTCATGGCCGGGCAAATCAGCATCAAGCCATTACGTGAGGCAGCGGAACAGACCAGAGTCGATCTGGCCAGTGCCGCTGTACTTCTGGGAAATATTTAATCAAGGTGGAAAATCAGAACCATGTCAGCGTACAACTTTGAAGAACAGGAAAAGATAGAGGGGTTGAAATCCTGGTGGGCTGCCAACGGCACTACTATGCTGTTTGCCATTGCGGTTTTTGCGGCAGCGGTGGCCGGCAGCCGGCTGTGGAATCATTACAAGGCCGAACAGGCGCAGCAGGCGGCTGATTTATACGCCATTCTTCAGCAACAGGTCGAGAAAGGGAGTGAGCTCGTCAAAATAACGGATGCGGCACACCTGCTGACCGAAGGTTTTCCCGGCAGCGGCTATGCTGTGCGTGCAGCATTGATGGCTGCCCGTGCCGCAGATCAGGCAGGCAATAATCAGACTGCGAAAGATATGCTGCAATGGGTGCTTGATCATACTGAAGAGCCAGAAGTAAAGGATCTGACCCGCTTGCGGCTGGCAAGTGTGCTGGTGGATGAAAGCAAGTACGACCAGGCACTGAAATTACTGGATACACAGCATATTCCATCTTTTACCGGACTTTACGCAGATTTGCGTGGAGATGCACTGGCTGCTACAGGAAAGACGGATGAAGCAAGAGCAGCCTACCGGAAGGCGCTGGATAGCTTAGGCGCACAGGGTGCCTATCAGAACGTCGTGCAGATGAAACTTGATACATTGAGAGAACAACAGCAGTGATCGGCAGTATTTCGTTCCCGGCTCCTCATTTCACTTTCCGTAGCGCTTACCGGACACTGCGTGTTTGCATACTTGCTCTGCTGATCCTGCTGGATGGTTGTGCAAATTTGAGTGATATAACGGGTGCGCACTTTACTGACCTTTTCAGCAGTGACGAGGATGAGGTTGAAATCGATGAGGCCGAACTTGCTGAGTTGCAGACACTGACCCCGATCAAGCCGCTGTGGCAGGCAAAACTGGCAGAAAGCAAGACCGCGGTTTTTCTGCCAGTCTACGAGAATGGCGCACTGTATGCCGCCGATGAAAGTGGTCGACTGATCAAACTCGACCCGGCGACAGGACGCGAAATCTGGCATGTAGATACCAAATCTCAGCTTTCCGGAGGGGTGGGTACTGGTGGAGGAATGATTCTACTTGGAACCTATAAAGGCGAGGTACTGGCATTCGATGAAGAAGGCAATGCCCTGTGGCAATCCCAGGTACCAAGTGAAATCCTAAGCCCACCACAAACAGATAATGGAATCGTGGTGGTGCGTACCGGTGACAGCAAGCTTTATGGTCTGAATGCAACAGATGGAAAGCAGATCTGGAACTATCAGGGTGTAATACCACCCCTGACAGTCAGAAATTTTGTTGGTGTATCGATTACACGGGGCGCTATTTTTGCGGGATTTCCCGGCGGTAAACTGATCGCACTGGATCTGTTTACCGGCAACGTGGGCTGGGAAGCAACCGTTTCACAACCGCATGGCGTTACGGAACTGGAACGGATGACCGACATCAGTAGCCTGCCGGTGGTCGATGAGGACCAAGTGTGCGCAGTTGCCTATCGCGGCCGGGCTGCCTGTTTTGAAATTTCCAACGGGAATCAGATCTGGGCAAGGGATGCATCGAGCAGCGCGGGCATGATGATGGACAATAGCCATGTTTATATTAGTGAAGAACAGGGGACCGTGGCTGCTTACGACAAAAGCAGTGGCGCCGCTGTCTGGAAGAGAGGAAAACTGGGCAGCCGCAAATTGTCTGCTCTGATGATCGCCAGAGGTACCCGTCTGGTAGTGGGTGACGATCAGGGATATGTCACCCTGATCAGCCGTCAGGATGGCTCCCTGCTGGGTCGTGCACCGACTGATGGCAGCATGATTTTGGCACGCCCTGAGTACCTGTCGGATGGTTTTGTCGTGCAAACACAAAAAGGTGGGCTTTTCGCATTCTCCTTGCAGTAATCCGGATATTCTTATTTTCCGGATAAAGCATTTTTTCCTATTCCCACTATCATGAAACCCACACTTGTACTGGTTGGGCGCCCGAATGTCGGAAAATCGACATTGTTCAACCGCCTGACCCGCAGTCGTGATGCGATTGTGGCCGATATTCCCGGGCTGACGCGCGATCGACACTACGGTCACGGCAGGTTGGGTCTTAAACCCTATCTGGTGGTGGATACCGGCGGTTTTGAACCGGTGATCAAATCCGGCATCCTGCATGCCATGGCCAAACAAACCCTCCAAGCTGTGGATGAAGCCGATATCGTGCTGTTCATCGTCGATGGTCGTCAGGGATTGGCCGCACAGGACAAGATCATTGCGGAACAATTGCGCAAAACCGGCCAGAAAATAATCCTCGTCGTCAATAAAACCGAAGGGATGCCTTATTCATCAGTGACGGCTGAGTTTCATGAGCTGGGGCTCGGCACACCATGCGCTGTTTCGGCTTTGCATGGAGATCATCTGGGTGAGTTGATCGATTTTGCACTGGAAGGGTATCCGTATGAAGAAGAAACCGCAGCTGAACCTGGCCAGGAAAAGTGTCCTGTCATTGCCATTGCCGGCCGCCCCAATGTCGGCAAATCCACGCTGATCAATACCCTGCTGGGGGAAGAGCGTGTGATTGCATTTGATCAGCCCGGTACTACCCGAGACAGCATTTATGTCGATTTTGAATATGGCCAGCGCAGCTATACGTTGATCGATACAGCGGGCCTGCGCCGATCAGGCAAGGTTTGGGAAACCGTGGAAAAGTTCTCGGTGGTCAAAACCCTGCAATCGATCGAGGCTGCCAACGTAGTTATTCTGGTGCTCGATGCACACCATGAAATTTCCGATCAGGATGCCCATATTGCCGGGTTTATCCTGGAAACCGGTCGTGCCCTGGTCGTTGCCATCAACAAATGGGACGGTCTGGACGACTACCAGCGCGAAATCATTAAACGCGAATTTGAACGCAAGCTCGGGTTTCTGAGTTTTGCCAATCTGCACTACATTTCTGCCCTGTACGGCAACGGTGTGAAAGGGTTGATGCCCTCGGTAGACGCGGCCTATGCTGCTGCTATGGCGCATATTCCTACACCCAAATTGACGCGAGCCATGCTGGCTGCCGTTGCTAAACAACAACCCCCGCGTGGTGGGATGTCGCGGCCCAAGCTGCGCTATGCCCACCAAGGAGGGGAAAATCCTCCGCTGATCATTGTGCATGGCTCTATGCTCGAGCATGTTCCGCAAACCTATCGCCGCTATCTTGAAAATACATTCAGGGAAGTATTCAAGCTGAAAGGTACCCCGTTACGAGTGGAATTCAGAACCGGCCACAACCCCTATGCCGGTAAGAAAACACCGCTGACCGAGGAAGAAGCCCGGCGGGCACATAGCCGCCGCCGCCGCAACCGCAAGAAGTACGGCTGATCCGGAAACAAAAAGTTCAGGCAAAAATAGCTGCCTGAATGCCTTCATCATATCTTCGCGGTACTACAGACTACAGATACGTAACTTTCACCGTATCTGTAACCCAATTGTAAGTACGTAGCTTCTATATTACAGCCTCATTTTTTAATCAAATCATGAGGTGTTCATGGGCCGGATAATCAACTTGACCGAAGGTATGCGCTTCGGTGCTAGTGTCGATGGCATTACGGAAGAAGTGCGTGGCCTGCCGATTGACTATGACGGTATCACTTATGACGAAGGTGGTCAGTATGTTAGTTCTTGGGTAAAGACAATCGAGTCGCAAGAGAGCTTGATGGAGTCGTTAAATCTCTCGATCAATACGAGTACCCGCTATGGACTGGCGAGTGGTGATGCTAAATTTTCCATGGCGCAGCAGCATTCGGTGAACCATTATTCGCTATATGTATTATTGAACGCAGATGTGAGAAACCCACCCAAACATATGATCCATCCGCGTTTGAGTGTGGAAGCACTTCAGATCTACCGTAATGACCCGGAACGTTTTCGTCAGATCTATGGGGATGTTTTTATCGATAAAATCTACGGTGGTGGTGATTTCTTCGGGCTCTTTATCTTCGAAGCATATGATGAGCGTAGTCGTACGGATATAAAAGCTTCGCTTGATCTATCCATTAATTCCTTTTTAGTCGGAGGGGAGATCCAAGCATCTTTCGGATATTTTATCGAAGAGGCAAAGAAAAAATCCAAGATGGAGATTCGCGTCATCATGGCCGGGGGAGTGGGGCTGGAGAATCCAAGCAAGATCGACGATCTGCTACGGTTGTACAAGACCTTCAATGCGAAGGTGAGTGAACATCCTATTGATTACAAAGCTTCGGTTAAAGATTTTCGTTATCTGCCGTTGCCGGAAGGGCCAAGCTGGGGGGAGCAGGCTGTACGTCGCGATGTCATCGAGCAGTGTGGTCGGCGTGTACTGGAAGGTATTCGATTGCGAGGTGATATAGGTTTTATTCTGCGTTATCCCGGGCAATTCGAAAATCCGGATCTGGATGGATTAAAGACAACCTATCAGGAAATCGATGCACAGCTGCCTAAATTGGCTGGTCGTGCACGTGAATGTTCTCAAAACATTGATAAATGTTCTTTAGGTGGAATTGCTCCGATCGTAGTGCCAGATCTGCCTAAGCGATTGGCCAACGCGGGCGATCCATTACAACAGAAATGGGACTATATCCTTTCTCATGGGGAGAATCGTGCCAAGCCTTATTTTCAAAAAGAGGGCTTGAATAATGAGTTTGGAGGGATCGAAGACTATACCGATGGTCCGTGTGGTGGCCGTTATAAACTTTTTTACGACAACAGCAGTAAGAAACCAATTGGCGGGATCTTCTGGCATCCGGATCGGGGTGCGCAGGTGGTCTATGGCGACATCATGCAGAAATACCTTGCTCTTAACCATTGTAAGGGTCACCTTGGCTATCCCAGGACGGATGAGGACACCTTACGCGTATCCCGCGAACGGGCTGATGGTGTCGATCGTCGGATCAGCTATTTTGAGCATGGTTATCTTTGGTGGGATGGTAAAACCAGCATTGTTTCTGAGGAGTTACCCTTTGATTTGATGACTGATTTTCAGAAAGTTATGAATCGCCCAATTCCTAAGCTTGATGAGGCTGTACTAAAAGCAGGTAAACAGCAGAGCTCGGGTGCGGGAAAGGGTGTAATCCTTCCATTCATCAGGAATACACCGAAAAAGAAATAAAAATCGATTTCTGTTTCTGACCCATATTGACTCCTGTTTTTTATACCCCAAGCGTGAATATAGTCGATATTTCATACGAAGATTCTGTTTCAAGAAGCGGTTTATACAAATTTTATACACCTGAAGGTGTGTCTACTTAACATTAAGCTATATTCCAAAGGGAAAGTATTATGGCGCGTAAAGCACCACCTATACCCATTCAAGTGGTAGAGCCTTTCATTTCGAGTAATGCTCGTTTTAAAAAACGCTTGATTGATTTTGATACGTCTAGCGCGAATCTTGAAGCTCAGCATGAGGTATGGATGCAGCAGAGTATGGCCGTTGTACGCACAAATTCAGCCTTCCATGTGCGTATCTTCGGTTTTGCATCTAAACTGGGAGATGCGAAATTCAATAAAACACTATCGCAAAGCCGTATGAACTCAGTCTTGTTGTTCTTGCAAAAGATCGATCCGAGAACACTGTCAAATGTGGAAGCATGGGAGACTTACGGCGAGGATCTGTCTTCTGGCGGAGAAAGAGATAATTCGCCAGAATGGCGTGCGGTGGAAGTGCACATCTTTATAGGTGAAATTCTTCTCTCCCCCGTGCCTCCTAACGTAACTCCTGTCAAGCCTAATGTCACTCCATTACCTGGTGGAGAGCGATTCAAAGAATGGTCTGTTGCAACTCCTGGCGGTGCATTAGTTGCGAATGCGGTTGGGGGTGGATTCAATATTTTCTTCATCAAAAACGAAAAACATAATGAAATACGCGGCTACATCCAGCCCGTGGGTGGTGTGGGTGCTTCAGTGGGACTCAAGGGGCTTAAGATGTTTTGGAACATCGTTCAACAAATTGTCACGGGAGTTCAAACGGGTGTTGGCCCACTGGACTTTACCTCCGTTACTTCATTACACCCTGTGAGTTGGGAAGAGATGGAAGGTTGCTTGGTACGAGTAAGTTCTGCTGAAGCCAGGGTGCTGCCAGTTGGAGTAGGTTTTGCTGTAATTACTTTTTCCAGTAGTGGGGTATACCAGTATGGCCCATCTGGAATTCCGATCAGGATTGCGGAAGATTTGTTTCAATTCACCTCTGCCGGAAAGAATTGGCAAGTTGGAGCTGGTGCATCTGTTGTAGTAGGTCCATTGGTGAGAGTCGATTAGCCCGGTGATCAAGGATGCACTGCCTGTTAGTGGTTTTGAAGGTTTGCTTTTTAATTTGGTTCGACAACTTCGCTTGGCGTCCATCCATTACCTTACCTTTACGCCAGAATAGGGCTCTCACGGTTCAATGTCCAGATTGTGTTAGCAACACTGAATTACCACGCTGTTTGAATTGGGCTTGCGTTTTGATAAATACCGACTATTTCTTGCTTGTATCTTTTGGCTTGCCTGCTGCAATCCGCAAATCACAGCGCAAGTTTTACAAATCGTTTTCACTAAGCATTCTTGGGTTCCCGTGTAATGTGGATTTTCCGGTGCTGTAATTGTCAACGTACGTTTCGTATGTGATGGAAATCTTGTAACCAAGGAGCCGGAGTTCGTGGAATACCTAGGCCGATGCGGTAATGCCCTGCTTGTGTAATTCCAGTGTCGTTACCGGGTCAGCGCGCAGCAGTTCAATTGTTTGTTTTTTTAAGATTATGCGGCGTGCACTCCCCATTCTTTCTCCTCCTCAGTAGACATGAATAAGTTATATAAATAAATATAATATTAAATAAGTTACAGAATATTATGGATATTTTTTATCTGGGCTGATAGTGAGTTCTTTTTAATCGGAATATGGTGATACCCATGTGCGCGGAGAATAAAAAAGCCGCCACTAAAAATAGTTCAGGCTATGGCGCAGGGTGCAAAGTGAAAAAATATCGAGTTATCGTCAAGGAATTAACAGAAGATTGCGGGCCGTGTCATAGGCAATACGTAAGTTCAACATTTGAAACTGAAAGCCTGTTGAAGGCAATGCTATATCTAATCGCAAACCGAATATCTGGAAATAAAGCTAAAATTTCATTCTTGAATTTACCGGATAGGATAAAACGACCCTCTAAATAGTGTAGTCATGAGGATAAGCATATGAGATTCTTTTAAGAAATAAAAGGAGCTCATATGACATAACCCCATCACAGGCATGATATTTCGGATAAAGTCTGGTTGCTGCTTAAGCGCATTTATCAGGTCGCGAGAGGAGTTGGGGAGGAGTAGCCATTGATAATCGTCAGTTTATCAATGCTGTTTTCTGGATTATGCGAACAGGAGTTCCGTGGAGAGATTTATCGCCGGATTACGGGGGCTGGAGCAATACCCACCGTCGTTTTATTCATTGGCGTAACAAAGTATCCGGGAGAAGTTGCTGGAAATCCTGATTGATGACCCGGATTATGAATGACTGGTGATCGATGCCAGCCATTGTAAAGTTCATCCACATGCCAGTGGAGCTAGAGGTGGTAATCAGGATAGATCTATTGAACCATATCAGACCGAGCAGGTGCGAATCATTCAAGACATTCCAAGTACAGCTATGGCAACGCACTGACTGAAATCATGATGAATGTGTTACCCTACCCAGAGTTCTACGAAAGCCAGCGGTTAGCCTCCCGGTAACTTTATTCTTTAGGGTGATCCACAAGGAGCAATTCCAGCGCTGAAAACAATCGAGACAATTGCTGCAAAATCCTGTGTCCGTAATTCTACGGACTGATACTGGTGTATCAGATCAAGTTTCGATGTTGAACCTTATCATTCCTCTGATCGTTTTTCGTGATTTACTATGTGCAGTTCTGCCATGCGCCAGTCGTGCGTATTCATCATTTTCATTGTTCTCTCAATATTCATTGCCGGATGTAATTCCGAATCCGGTACGCCGGTCGAGTCTCCTCCGCCCGATGTTATGGTTGCAAGCGTGCTGTCGCGTTCCGTGCGAACATGGGATGAATTCAATGGGCGTGTTCGTGCGATCCAGACGGTAGAGTTGCGTCCTCGCGTCAGTGGCTACATCAATCGCATTGCCTATAAGGAAGGTAGCGAAGTCAAACCCGGCGATCTTCTCTTTGTCATCGATCCCCGTCCGTACCGGGATGCACTTCACCAGGCACAGGCAGAACTTGAACGTGCACGGTCCGCAGCGAGTCTTGCACAAAGCAAGACTGAACATGCGCATGCACTGTTTGCAAAACAAGCCATATCGCGCGAGGAGTTCAATGGGAGAAAAAACGATTTGAACCAAACGGCTGCCGAGGTTCGTGCAGCGAAAGCTGCTGTAGCCACTGCTAAACTCAATCTCGATTTTACCGAGGTTCGTGCACCAATCGCAGGTCGCGTGAGTCGAGCATATTTGACTGTGGGTAATCTTGCCCGGGCTGACCAGTCCATGTTGACAACCCTGGTCTCGCAGGATCCCATGTATGTGTATTTCGACTGTGATGAACATAGTTTTCTGCGCTACAAGAAATTTGCTCTCAAGAACGATCACGAGAACACTATTTATTCGGTTCGTATCGGTCTGGCTGATGAGGAAGGTTTTCCCCATCACGGAACGGTAGATTTCTTCGACAATCAACTCAATCCCGCAACCGGGACAATACGTGTCCGTGCCGTCGTTCCTAATCCAGATCGTTTGCTGACACCGGGTCTTCACGCTCGGGTACAACTGCAAGGCAGCGATGAACTGCCTGTACTCCTGATCGACGCGAAGGCTATTCTGACCGATCAGGACCGCAAATATGTTTATGTATTAGGGGAGGGTGACAAGGCATTTCGCCGGGATATTACATTGGGTCGTCAGATCGATGGTTTGCGTATCGTGCAGTCGGGTCTTGACACAACAGATAAGGTCGTCGTCATTGGCGCGCAGAAGATCTTTCACGACGGGATGATCGTAAAACCTCAGCATGTTGCCATGGAAACGCAGGCAACCACTCCTCTTCCCGTTCCATGAAGCGTTAAAGTAAAAGCGTACGATCATGGATTTCTCCAAGTTCTTCATCGACCGTCCCATATTTGCCATCGTTCTTTCGGTGATCATTTTTGCGGCGGGACTGATCGCCATCCCGCTGCTGCCTGCAGGTGAATATCCGGAAGTGGTGCCGCCAAGCGTGGTTGTGCGCGCAACATACCCGGGCGCCAATCCCAAAGAGATCGCAGATTCAATCGCCGTTCCGCTGGAAGAAGCGATCAACAGCGTTGAAGGGATCATGTATATGAAGTCCGTTGCAGGCTCCGATGGCAGCCTGCAAGTGACGGTCACTTTTATGCCCGGCATCGATCCGGATACCGCTGCTGTGCGCGTACAGAACCGTGTCGCCCAGGCCCTGTCCCGTCTGCCTAACGATGTACGCCAGTACGGCGTAACCACACAGAAGCAGTCCCCGACTCCGCTTATGTACGTGAATCTTTCTTCACCCGATGGTCGATATGACGCGGTCTATCTGCGTAACTATATGACCTTGAATATCAAGGATCAGCTTTCACGCTTGAAGGGTGTTGGCAACGTCGGATTGTACGGCGAAGGTGATTATGCGATGCGCCTGTGGCTGAATCCGAATGAGCTTGCCGCACGGGGTCTTACAGCCAGCGACGTGGTGGATGCTGTTCGTGAACAGAATGTGCAGGTATCCGCGGGGCAATTGGGGGCTGAACCATCGCCCCAGGGGGCAGATTTCCTCGTTCCGATCAATGTGCGCGGACGGCTCCGCAGTGAACAGGAGTTCGGTGATATCGTACTCAAAAGTGCCGACGATGGCCAATTGGTCCGCTTATCGGATGTAGGTCGCGTCGAGCTCGGCTCCAGCGATTACACGCTGCATGCCATGATCGATAACCGGGGCAGCACCAGCGCCGGTATTTTTCTGACGCCCAGTGCTAACTCACTGGAAGTGGCCAGAACGGTCTATGCCAAGTTTGAAGAACTTGCAGCAAATTTTCCTCCGGGTATCGAGTATCGGGTGGTGTGGGACCCTACTGTTTTTGTCCGGGATTCCATTCGAGCTGTCGGTCAGACACTGATCGAGGCTGTCTTCCTGGTCGTGCTGGTGGTCATTCTCTTTCTGCAGACCTGGCGCGCATCGATCATTCCTCTGATTGCGGTGCCGGTCTCGATTATCGGCACATTCGCCTGGTTGTACCTGCTTGGGTATTCCATCAATACGCTGACATTGTTTGGACTGGTCCTGGCCGTGGGTATTGTCGTCGATGATGCGATTGTCGTCGTGGAAAACGTCGAGCGCTATATTGAAAAAGGCCTGAGCCCTCTCGCAGCGGCACACCAGGCGATGAAAGAAGTTTCCGGTCCGATCATCGCCATTGCGCTTGTGCTATGCGCCGTATTTGTGCCCATGGCATTCCTGAGCGGTGTTACCGGAGAGTTCTATAAGCAATTTGCCGTTACCATCGCTATATCCACCATTATTTCTGCGATCAATTCGCTTACCCTGTCGCCGGCATTGGCAGCAAAACTGCTCAAAGGACAGGGTGCCCCGAAAGATAAACTTACCCGGGTACTTGAGCGTAGTCTGGGATGGCTGTTTCATCCTTTCAACCGCCTGTTTCTCCGCAGCTCCGACAAATATCAAGGCACGGTAGCCCGAACGTTGAATCGACGGGGCATCGTATTTGCCGTCTATGCGGGGTTATTGCTCGCGACTGTCGTACTATTCCATATCGTACCGACTGGCTTCATTCCAAATCAGGATAAACTTTATCTTTTCGCTGGCGCCAAATTGCCGGAGGGTGCTTCGCTTGCCCGTACTGATGCCGTTACACGTCAACTCAACGACCTTGCCAGTAGTATTGAAGGCGTAGAAATGACCGAAAGCTATGTAGGGATGAATGCATTGCAGTCAGTCAATACGCCCAATCTGGCTGCGTCTTACGTCATCCTCAAACCTTTCGATCAACGCCAGCGTTCTGCTGAATCGATCACGGCCGAACTGAATGCCAAGTTGACTGATATCAAGGACGGGCAAGCCTATGCCTTATTGCCTCCGTCCATACAGGGCCTGGGCAACGGGTCGGGCTATTCGCTCTATCTGGTCGATCGGGGAGGGCTGGGGTACGGGGCATTGCAAAACGTCATGACACATTTCCAGAATGTGATTGCACAGACGCCAGGCATGACTTTTCCTGTCAGCTCATACCAGGCCAACGTCCCACAGCTCGAGGTCAAGGTAGATCGAGTCAAAGCCAAAGCTCAGGGAGTAAATCTGACAGACCTCTTCAATACGTTGCAGGTCTATCTTGGTTCCTTCTACATCAATGATTTCAATCTGTATGGTCGTGTTTATCGCGTGATGGCACAGGCGGATGCGGCTTTTCGCCAGAATGCTGAAGACATCAACAATCTGTATACGCGCAATAGTCGAGGAGAAATGGTTCCGCTAGGGTCGATGGTAACGATTCAACATACCTTTGGCCCGGATCCGGTCATCCGCTACAACGGCTATCCCGCAGCTGATCTGATAGGTGACGCTGATCCTCGCGTACTCTCCTCAGGGCAAGTCATCGCCAAGCTTTCGCAGATCGCTGCAGAGGTTCTGCCTCGTGGTATTACACTGGAATGGACCGACCTGAGCTATCAGCAGGTCACTCAAGGTAATGCAGCAGCCATCGTATTCCCCTTATCGATCATGCTGACTTTTCTGGTGCTGGCTGCCCTCTATGAGAGCTGGACACTACCCCTGGCGGTCATCCTGATCGTGCCGGTATGTATGTGTGCTGCACTTTTCGGCATTTGGCTCACAGGTGGTGACAATAATATATTCGTCCAGGTGGGACTGGTCGTATTGATGGGGCTGGCATGCAAGAATGCCATCCTGATCGTTGAATTCGCACGGGAACTGGAGATCCAGGGCAAGGATATTGTCGAAGCTGCTCTGGAAGCCTGCCATCTTCGACTGCGGCCGATCGTGATGACTTCGATCGCCTTCATCGCCGGATCTGTTCCCTTGGTGTTTAGTTACGGCGCTGGTAGTGAGGTACGCTACGCAACCGGTATCACTGTCTTCGCCGGCATGCTCGGAGTAACGTTATTTGGGTTGTTTCTTACTCCTGTTTTTTACGTTGCTCTGCGCAAGCTGGCTCACTTCAAGTCTTAAGTTGCAGGAACAGGTTTTGATCCTCGGTCGATACCTGTTGCTGTAGATAATTATTTCTTCTCCGGACGAAACTCCACCGTTCGCAGCCTGATTTACTTGCGTGCTCCAGCAGCAGCCTGATCTGTTCGGACTGTTCACGGCTCATGTTCACTCGGATATATCTTCTTGCGCATCCAGGTACTGTCCGATTATGCAATGAGATCGTGAACAGGTTTTCACATCGCCCATCGAAGAACGTTCGCCCAATATTGCAATATTTATGTAACAAGTACTCCATAGAATGCAAAAGCCATCATAAATAGGGGGAACTCATGAAGAAAACATTTCTATACACTGTCCTTGCTGCTGCTGCTGCTGTTGTTGTTACTTTAACCATGTCTTCTGCCTCTTTCGCAGCCGACAGAGTTCGGCTAACCGGTTCCGGCGCGAGTTTCCCTGCGCCGATCTACCTTGGCTGGTTCAAGAGCCTCAACAAAGCCAATCCTAATCTCATCATAGATTATCAATCCAAGGGTAGTGGCGCCGGCGTACAAGACTTCTTGAATAAAACAGTCGATTTTGCAGCGAGCGATTCGGCGATGAAGCAGGAAGATATGGATAAGGTTCCGGAAGGTGTCCAGCTTCTGCCCATGACCGCGGGAGAAATCATCGTTACGTACAACCTTCCGGGTAATCCCGGAGGCCTGAAGTTGCCGCGCGATGTTTACCCCGGCATCTTTCTCGGCAAAATCACCCGGTGGAATGATCCCAAGATTGTTGCAGCCAACCCTGACGTCAAGCTTCCTGACATGCCGATTACGGTCGTAGTACGTGCCGATTCCAGTGGAACGACCGCAGTTTTCACTAAGCATCTGTCCGCTATCAGTGCCGAATTCAAGAGCACGCTTGGCGAAGGCAATACCGTCAACTGGCCCGCGACCAACCAATTCATCAAATCGCCCAAAAATGATGGCGTGACCGCTACTGTACGCCAAACACCCGGTGCTATCGGCTATATTGAATACAGCTACGCAAAACTGGCTAAGGTCGAATCCGCATTGTTACAGAACAAGGAAGGCAAATTTGTAGCACCGGGTAATAGCGCTGAGACCTTGGTCGCCATCAAGATCCCCGCAGACATGATTGCATGGGAGCCGGATCCGGCGGGTGCAAAATCTTATCCCATCGTGACCTATACATGGATGATTTTCCGCAAAAACAATGGCGATAAAAATAAAGTCAAAGCCATGCGCGATATGATCGAATTTAGTCTCACCGAAGGGCAAAAGATGGCCGATGCATTGGGGTATATCCCGTTGCCGCAATCGGTGGTTGATCGCGTTCGCAAGGCTGCGGCCAATATCAACTAAATTAAGCTTCATCGAATAGGAAGAATTGTATCAATCTTCGCTTCATAAAAAGTATTTACAAATTAAACGGATCATCCTTATGAAGAAGCCTTTTGCGCATAATATTGATACGGATTCCATCTGCCGGCCGCCATCGTTTTCCGATGTGCTGATTGATCGAACATTCCGTATGTTGGCGCGCTTGGGTGTCATCCTGATCATTTCCCTGGTGGCAGCATTGGTTCTGGAAATTGGCATAAAGGCGTTTCCAGGCATCCAGAAACATGGGCTTGACATGATCACCGGTACAGTCTGGGATGTCGGCCAACAGAAATTCGGTATTCTTCCAGCGATCTGGGGTACGCTCTATAGCTCCTTGATCGCACTGCTAATCGGCGGCTTTTTTGGGATCGGTATGGCGATTTTCTTGACACAAGATTTTCTGCCTGCACGCTTGGCCGCCGTTTTCCGTACCATTGTTGAATTACTCGCAGCGATTCCCAGCGTGGTATACGGGTTATGGGGGATTTTTGTGGTAATTCCAGCCATACGTCCGCTGACTGATGAACTGAATCAGTCATTGGGTTGGATTCCATTTTTCGGCTCTACGCTGAGTGGTCCGGGCTTATTGCCTGCCTCTCTGGTACTTGCCATCATGATTCTGCCGACCATTGCCGCTGTATCTCAGGATGCTTTGCGTTCTGTTCCCTTAAAAACCAAGCAGGCTGCCTATGGTATGGGGACGACTCACTGGGAAGCCATTCTCAAAGTCATGGTGCCAGCGGCGATGACTAGTATTTTCGGCTCTCTGGTACTGGGCTTGGGCCGAGCGCTGGGTGAAACAATGGCGCTGGCCATGCTGGTAGGTAATTCAAACCAGATTTCGCTTTCTCTGTTTGCACCGGCGAATACGCTGGCTGCTCTGCTGGCATTGAATTTTCCCGAGGCGGGGCCAAACGAAATTGAAGTGCTGATGTACGCTGCCTTGGTTCTGATGTTGATTACCCTGGTAGTCAATCTTCTGGGTTCAATGATAATTACGTACGCCCAACGTGGAATAAAGTGATGAATGAAACGCCCCTTTCCGAACCGACTCCGAGCTTGCAGCGTAAGTTTGAAGGCCGAACATTACGCAGCATGGTACTGAGTGGATTGATCTGGTTCAGTGCTGTACTGACCAGTGTACCTTTGTTTTCCGTGTTGTATATGTTGATTACCCGTGGCGGCGCTCGCCTCAATCTGGAAGTTTTTACCGAACTGCCACCAGCAGGTTTCGAAATGGGTGGAGGATTCGGTAATGCACTTGTAGGTACTTTCTTTATGGTAGGTATCGCAGCATTGATCGCAATTCCGGCGGGCATTCTGGCAGCCATCTTTTTAGCTGAGCTGGGGCCAAGAAGCAAGCTTGCTTTCATCGCTCGTTTTCTGGCGAAGACGTTGGCTGGTGTACCTTCGATCCTGGCTGGTGTCTTCGCCTACGCGATGGTTGTGATTACCACCGGCACCTACTCAGCACCTGCGGGGGGTGTAGCGCTGGCGGTGTTGATGCTGCCCATTGTCGTGTTGACCGCTGAAGAATCCATGAAAATGGTTCCAAAAATCATGAAGGACGCCGCCTATGGCATGGGCTGCACTCGTACACAGGTAATTTGGCAGATCGTATTGCCGACCGGATTGCCCGCCATACTCACGGGCGTGATGCTGGCGGTTGCTCGGGCGGCCGGAGAAACTGCTCCCCTGCTTTTTACAGCACTGTTCAGCAACTACTGGTTACTCCAGGAAGGTCATCTGGCCGTCATGAGCCCTACGGCTTCACTGGCCGTATTAATCTACAATTTTTCAGGCATGCCGTTTGATAACCAGCTTGAACTCGCTTGGGCAGGATCATTGGTATTAGTGGTGATTGTGCTGATTATCAATGTCATCAACCGGATTTTTGGCAAACCGAAATTTTGAGTGTAGGAGTCATCGAATTTTATGAGTACATTGATGCAGCAGATTCCGAGTATCCAGCCAGCTACACTGGTAATGGACTGCAAACTGGATAAGATTTTTTATGGTGATTTCATGGCCGTGCGTGATAGCCACGTGCCGATTGAAAAGAATAAAATCACCGGTTTTATCGGGCCTTCCGGTTGTGGTAAGAGTACTGTCCTGCGCAGCCTTAACCGGATGAACGACCTGGTGGATGGTTTCCGTTTCGACGGGCATGTACAGTTCATGGGGCAAGATGTCTATGGCAAGGGTGTTGATCCTGTGGTCGTGCGTCGTTACATTGGGATGGTGTTCCAGCAGCCTAATCCTTTTTCAATGAGTATTTATGACAACGTTGCCTTTGGTTTACGTCTCAATCGTTATAAAGGCGATATTGGTGACCGAGTCAAACATGCACTGCAGGGTGCAGCGTTGTGGGACGAAGTCAAGGATAAACTCAAGGTCAGCGGCCTGGCACTGTCCGGCGGCCAGCAGCAGCGTTTGTGCATTGCCCGTGCTATTGCCACCCAACCGCAAGTACTGTTGATGGATGAGCCGTGTTCTGCGCTAGATCCAATCGCCACCCGTCGAGTCGAGGAATTGATGGTCGAATTGAAGAAGGATTACACCATCGCCTTGGTAACTCATAACATGCAACAGGCAACGCGTGTTGCTGATACTACTGCGTTCTTCTCCGTTGATATCTCGCAAGGGTCTCGGACAGGATATCTGGTAGAAATTGGACCGACTTCTCGACTGTTTGAGAATCCACGCGAAAAGCTGACCAAAGATTATATTAGCGGACAATTCAGCTAAGCTTGAGTGAGAGAAAAATAAATCAAGCTTCAATTAGTTCTGCTGCGTGCTTCAATGGAATCGATCGGGCTAATAATCGTGACTGCTGATCCAGATGCAATTTTCCAAATACTCTTCACTTCACCACAATGGATTCCTGTCGTATCCTCGATTTGGGCGCTATAAAAAAATCGTTGCATGAGGTGCAGGCACAATTTGAATCGCTGAATGCTCAACTTGATGAACAACGCGATCCTTTCGATAATATTGTTTGCGATAACATGTTACAGGGGTATGCGCTAATTGATCGGCTTATCACCGAAGGTGTCGATTTGTTCGATCTGCAGCAAGTCGATTGGATGATCGAGATCAATACAACGATATTGTGTGGGGTTGATCCGGAACGGCGCAAGGAATTTGCCCGGCATATAGCCATGACTAGTTCACGGTTTTTTGACAACGAGGAAGGGGGTATACGCGATCTTTTAGAGTGGTATAACTTGCATCGTAACGAATCGGTATGGAAGCGGGCTGCAGGTACTTTTGTGCGCATTCTCAGCAAACCTCAGTTGTTTATTGAGGGGAATCACCGTAGTGGTTCGCTTATTGTCAGTTTTCTGTTGATGCGGGAAGGGTTGCCACCTTTCGTGCTGTCGACCAGCAATACAGTCGCTTTTTTTAATCCGGCGTCAGTGATACGACGTATGCCAAAAAATGGATTTTCGGCGCTATTCCAATTGCCAAAGATCAAGAAAAAATATGCTGACTTCCTCGAAGAACAATCGTCGTCGAAGTTTCTTCTCAGAAAGTTGCGGCGTGCTGCCAAAAATGGAGTCCATTGATTTAAAGTGTATTAGCTTATTCTATTTCCAAATCAAAAATGACGAGAAGGCGAGCCGCAGACAGTATGAACAATACGGCAAGGGGAAGCCGACAAAGTAAGTTTTGACTCAGAATTGGAATTAGGCCTGCGGGAAAGGTTGTCGTGAGTACATTTGGTAGTAGTTGACGTTCTGCTTCTTCTTTTTAGCCAGTCTTTTTCCTGCAGAAATTTCGATGAACCCATGCAGGTCCTGTTCTGTGGAGCCTTTGTAGTTTTCTCGATATACCCGTTTGGATCTCGGGATTGCACTTACTGATCTATCTGCGGTATACCTATCTGCCGATCAGGGTTACAGTTCTGATCATATATACGCAGCCTTCAAGAAATCGATCTATAGCATCGGGGTACAATATAAATACACACTATTGCTAACAGACTTCTTACATCAGCTATGTCGAGCATGTATCCGAACTTAACCCATTGTTCAACAGGATGCCTCTCAACTATGCTGGTTGTCTGTGTGAGATCGCCGCTATGGTAAGGCTGTTGAAGTACATCTGGGCAGCACCCTGCTCCTTGTTCGGGTTGGGCTGTGGTTTATTCCTGCTGCTGATCGGGGGCTCGGTACGACAAGTGTCTGGTATTCTGGAGTTCTCGATTGGATATGGTAATCCGATACCTTTCTTCCCATTTTGGGCCATTACCTTTGGACATGTGGTTCTTGGCTTGAACGAATCCGCCCTTGAGTATTCTCGAGCTCATGAACTGGAGCACGTCAGGCAGTACGAGGTATGGGGAGTATTGTTCTTCCTTGCGTACCCGGCTTCTAGCTTGTGGCAATTACTTCGTGGCAAGAATCCTTACTGGTGTAACTACTTTGAAATCCAGGCCCGTCAGCGTAGTGGACAGAAGGGGCCTGGATTGTAGTGGGTACAACGATATTTAAGTACACGGCGAAGCTGGTGGGTATTTTGCAAAATAATAAGGTGTATCTTAGATTTCGCTCGTCTTGGCGCAGGCTGTAAGATGATATTCTTATCAGATCTCATACCTTGGGATATTACTGTAGTGGCGAGATAAAATAAAACAGGGTTATCTGGAAAATAAGTCTTGCCGCCATCTCGGTAAGGCAAACCGAGCTGGCCTGTTACAGCGCATACCAATTATCTGATCACTTTGTTTGGCACATGAAAAAGCTCTATACGGCTAACCATCTGCTGGAGGCACATATTGTCCGGGATCTGCTGGAGAATGCCTATATTCCGACAAGGTTATTTAATGAGTATGCCCAGGGAGGAATGGGAGAGATTCCGTTTACCCATACTTACCCTGAGGTATGGGTGATGCGCGATCTTGATTTTGAACGCGGGCGGAAAATCATCGCGGCTTATGAACAGGCTCCGCAAGTGACGGATATAGTTTTCTGCCTGCAGTGCGGCGAAGAAAATCCCGGCAATTTTCAACTGTGCTGGCAATGTGGCAGCGGATTGGAAGTCGCCCGGGAGAAATCCTGATTATCTAAGTTGAGAACCACTGTCAAATAACGATTTGTCACCAATCTGGTGCTATTTATTCGTTATTCGTGCGCAATAGGTTTGTCGGTAAAGAGATAATCTTTTAGTTCCTTGTCAAATGCCGGGTCACACCGGCGTATCCATTCCAGCAGCATCGACGCATGTTCCTTTTCTTCATCCCGGTTGTGTGCCAGTATCGCTTTTAGTTCGTTGTCCTTGCAGGCGTTTACCCGCTGATTGTAGAGATCGACTGCTTCCAACTCTTCACGCAGAGAAATAATTGCCCGGTGCATGTCTCGGGTCTCATCGCTCAATTCCTGTGTGGGTTCGAAATAACCGTCATTTGCCATCAGTATTTTCCTTGTTGTCAGTGATAACTGCCTGATTCCCGGTTTCAGTCTGTACGGGTTCAGGAACCGAGTGTTTGTCGCGTCGCATAATTTTTCCAATCAACACGAAAAAGAGTGGTACGAAAAATATGGCGAGGAAAGTTGCTGCCAGCATGCCGCCAAGTACAGTAGTACCAATGGCTATACGGCTGGCAGCCCCTGCACCAGATGAAATCGCAAGCGGGAATACCCCCATGATAAAGGCCATGGAAGTCATGATGATCGGGCGGAAACGAACCCGGGCTGCCTCCAGAGCGGCTTCGGTCAGTGATGCACCTTTGGCATACAGATCATTAGCGAACTCTACGATAAGAATGGCGTTTTTGGCGGATAATCCGATCAAAGTGATTAAGCCCACCTGAAAATAAATATCATCAGTCAGCCCGCGCGCCCAGATAGCCAGCAACGCTCCCAATATACCGAAGGGTACAGCGAGAATGACGGCAAACGGAATAGACCAGCTTTCATACAGAGCTGCCAACACCAGGAATACCATCAGCAGGGCAAAGGAAAGTATCCATATTTTTTGTCCACTGGCTGCCATTTTTTCCTGATAGGTAATTCCGCTCCAGTCGATGGTATAGCCTTTGGGCGCCAATACTTCATCTGCTATTTCTTGCAGAGCCTCCAAAGCCTGGCCGGAGCTATGGCCTGGTGCTGCATTCCCCAGTACGAGCGCGGAGTTGAATCCATTGAAATGGGTAACCGGATCCGGGCCGCTGTTGAACTCAGCTGTTACCACAGAATCAAGCGGGATCATTGTACTGGTCGTTCCTGATTGGGCACGGACGTAGATATCGCTGATATTGCTCGGGCTGGACCGATACTCAGGCGGTGCTTCGGTTTGTACCCGGTAGACACGACCAAACTTGATAAAGTCATTCACATACAAATTGCCAAAATAAGCCTGCATCGTATCGAAGACATCGGATATGGGCACTCCTAAGGCTTTGGCACGTTCGCGATCTACATGAGCATATAGTCTAGGGGCGCTGACGCGGAAATTGGTACCGGCAATTCCTATAGCCGGATGTTCCATGGCCTTGGCTACAAATGCCTGTGCGGTCTCGGCAAATTCTGAAAAATCTCCTCCGCTTGGATCCTGTAATTGGATTGAAAAGCCACCCGTTGCGCCCAGGCCGCGGATTGAGGGGGCATTAAAGGCAAGCACTAGAGCTTCGGGGATTTTTGCAAATTCACCAAAGGCATTGGCAATCAGGCTTTGAACCTGCTCATCGGTATTTTTGCGTTTATCCCAGTGATGCAATGGCACGAACATCGTGGCGTGATTCGGACCACGACTGCTGAAGACAAAATTCATGCCTGCCATTGCGTCAGTCGAATGAACAGCTGGAATGGATAGAAAATAATTCTCTATTTTTTCCAGAACCTTTTGGGTGCGGGAAATGGAAGCACCATCTGGAAGTTGGACGATTGTAATAAAATAGCCCTGATCCTCTTCCGGAAGAAAGCCTCCTGGCACTGTTTTGAATAAACCGGCGGCAAAAAATATTACTATTAAAAAAACGAAGATCGATAGCACCGATCTTTTTATGAGTGTACCGGCTACGCTGACGTAGCGAGTTTGTGCCCAGTCAAATGTTTGATTGAAAATTTTCCATAGTCTGTTAGGAGAATCATGGCCGGGTTTGAGTACGAGGGCACATAACGCAGGGCTGAGTGTCAAGGCAACGAATCCGGAAATCATGACTGACAATGCAATGGTTACGGCAAATTGTTTGTACAATTCACCGGTAATGCCTCCCAGAAATGCGACGGGCAAAAATACCGAAGCAAGTACCAGAATAATGGCGATCAGTGCTCCGAATAATTCCTGCATGGCTTTTATTGCGGCATTTTTGGGCGTGAGGCCATTGGCTATATGGCGCTCGACGTTTTCTACTACGACAATCGCATCATCCACCACAATACCAATGGAAAGCACCATGCCAAACAGAGTAAGTGTGTTGACCGAGAACCCCAGCGCTTCCATTCCTATAAATGTGCCAATGAGGGAAATGGGCGCAGCGATAGCCGGTATCAGCGTGGCACGCCAGCTTTGTAGAAAGACAAAAACAACCAGTACCACCAGCAACAAGGCTTCTGCCAGGGTTTTTACAACCTCGTGGATAGAAACCTCAATAAATGTAGTGGTATCGTAAGGAACATCATAAGATGCGCCGGCCGGAAAATCTTTAGCAAGCTTGTCCATTTCATTACGGATACGCTGTGCTGTTTCAAGTGCATTGGCGCCGGGTGAAAGATAAGTCAGCAAAAAAGTATTGGGTCGTCCGTTCCAGCGTGCCTGCAGATCATAAGATTGCGCACCCAGCTCTACTTTTGAGACATCTTTTAGCCGTACCATAGAACCATCCGGATAGGCTCGGATGATCATTTCTTCAAATTCTTTTACTTCACTCATCCGTCCTTTAGTCATAACGGGAATGGTGAGCTCGGTTTCATTGACCATGGGTTCACGGCCGATACGCCCGGCAGGAAAATCCCGATTCTGCTCACGAACGGCAGCGACGATATCGCTCGGTGTGAGATTAAGTTGCGCCATCCGGACGGGATCAAGAATTAGTCGCATGGAATAATTCTGGCCGCCAAAGATTGAAGCGTCCCCAACACCGGGAAGGCGTTTTATATTATCGAGTACCCTGAGCAGGGCATAATTCGACAGGAATATAGTGTCGTGGGCGGGATCGGTAGAACTCAGCGCAACGACTAACAATAGATCGGGGGAGGTTTTCTTGACCGTTATGCCTTGTCGGATAACTTCATCGGGCAGTTGTGGTTCGGCTAGTTTCTGTCGGTTTTGAGTTTGTACTTGTGCGATATCGATATCTGTTCCGATTTCGAACGTGAGCCTCATGGTCATGTGCCCGTCGTTCGTACTGCTGGATTCGTAGTACAGAAGATTATCGATACCGGGAAGTTGTACTTCTATCGGGCGTGCAATTGCTTCTGCCACCACTTCTGCACTGGCACCCGGATAATCAGCATCAATTTGTACTACAGGTGGAGTAATTTCGGGAAACTGAGCAATCGGGAGATTTTTCAGTGAAACCAGACCAACGATGACGATGATGATGGATAGTACTGATGCAAAAATCGGTCGTTCAATGAAAAAACGGGAACTCATGGCACGCCTTATGCGGTTTATTCTTGATGGTTAGTCAGGGAAATCTGGCTTTCTTTTTCCTGGAAGGGAACGGTCGTTACCGGAGCTCCCGGCTGAACGCGGTGTACCCCTTCCACGACAACTTGTTCTCCGGCACGCAGACCACTCTCGATCAGCCATTCGCTGCCGTGCCATGCGCTGGCCTGCACCGGCCGGAGCTCGGCTTTTCCTTCGCTGATGACATAAACGAATGAGCCGGTCGGCCGTTGTTGCACGGCACGCTGAGGGACCAGAACAACTTCTGTTCTGTTGTAACCTTTGATGCGAACTTTGACGAACTGACCAGGATAGAAATAAGACTGACCAGGGGCATTTTTCCCGGATGGATTAGGGAATGCGAAGCGTCCTTGCAAGGTGCCGGTTTCAGGCCGGATCGCGATATCCTCGAAATCCAGGATTCCTTCTTCCGGATAGACGCTACCATCGGAGAAAGTCATCACTCCGCGCAACTTAAAAATACTGTCGGGTTTTTCAAGCCTGTGCTCAGCAATTTCGCGGCGGCGACGCAGCAGATAGCTTTCCGGAACACTTACATTCACATACATGGGATCCAGTTGATCGATGATAGTCAGCAGGCTGGCCTGAGCTTCAACGAGACGGCCTTCATAAAACTGACTGCGACTGATCCGGCCATCCACCGGTGCAGTAATGAGTGTGTTATCCAGGTCAAATTTAGCTTTGACCATCACGTTCTGTGCCGCCTCCAGTGCTGCCCTTGCACTGCGTATTTCTACCACGGCGTCATCGACCTCTTTTTTGCTGACTGCTTTCTGCTTGAGCAGTGGCTGTACGCGGGCCAGATCCTTGTTAGCCTGATCGAGCCGTGCCCGTGCCTGAGCCACTAGCGCCCTGCTGTTTTTGTAGGCGGCGTTAAAGGGTATCGGGTCGATGAGGTATAGTTTGTCACCTTTTTTGACGTTCCGGCCTTCCATGAAAAATATCTTTTTGATGATTCCATTTACTTGTGGACGGATTTCAACCGGCCGGAAAGATTCGGTCTGTCCGATAAATTCAGGCTCATCCGCAATCGTGCGGGTAGTGGCAGTGATTACCTGAACCTCGGGCACCGGGGGTTGTGAATCAGTAGATGATTGCATCGAGCAGCCAGCCAGGAAAGTAATGAGCAGGACTCCCGTTCCGATGCCTGTTATGGTATGGCCAGTTTGCATGAGTGATTGACGAAGCGTTTGATACATGACGTTATTCCCGGTAATTCGGTAATGAAAGTAATCAAAAATATTTTATGGTTGATGGAACCGGTTCTGCCAGCAACGGTGCACCGGATATATCATTTATTTTAGTCATGGTGTAGCAGGCCGGTGGATATTGGCAGAGGAGTATTGGCGCCTTCGGCCAGCCAGCCCCCTCCCAGTGCCTTGTAAAGCTGGACAATGGAAACCAGATGAAGACGACGTGTAGCGGTGAGGGCGGATTCGGCATCAAATAATGTGCGTTTTGCAAGCAGTACATCAACGTAACTGGTAATTCCACTCTCGTAACGCAGTTCTGCTGTTTGTAAAGCCGAAGTCAGCGCTTCTACCTGTAGCTGCTGGGCCTGGTACTGTTCACGTGCTGTCCGGATGGCAGCAAGTGAATCTTCAACTTCCTTGAATGCTACCAGGATAGTCTGTTCATATTTTGCCAGCGCCTGTCTTGCCTGTGCTTCTGCCGCCCGTTGCTCAAAACCGAGAGATTGGGAATTCAGCAGTGGTGCTGCCAGCCCGAATCCACCGACGCCAAATTCGCTGCCGGAATCCAACAGACCAGATAATGCCGGGCTGGACAGTCCCAGAAAGCCGGTGAGTGATATCCTTGGAAACCGTGCTGCTTTAGCCGCTCCGATCCGGGCAGTAGCTGCTTTCAATGTCTGCTCCGCCTGCAGAATATCGGGGCGTCGCTGTAACAGTTCGGAAGGTAGGCCGGCAGGTATTTCGGGTGGTATAAGTTGCTCGTTTAGTGATTGCTTCCGCAAGACTGAAGTAGGATTTTTTCCCGTCAGCACACTGAGTTCGTTTTCTTTTTGAATGATTTGTCGCTCTAATTCAGCCACTTGAGCAGCAGCTCGGGCACGTTCAGCTTCGAACTGATCCAGATCGAGACGGGAAATCAGCCCTCCTTGTAATTGTGCTCTGGAGATTGCAATGGATTCATCCCATGAGGATAGTGCATGGTGGGCTATATCCAGCTGCATATCGAACTGTAAGAGATCGAAGTAGGATTGTGCGACTGAGCTTACCAGTGTCAGAACAACCGCACGACGATTCTCTTCCTGGGCCAGCAGATCAGCCCGGGCAGCTTCATTTGCACGGCGGAGCCTGCCCCAGATATCCAGCTCCCAGTTCAGGATGGTCTGTCCGAAGTAATTATAAGGTGTCGGAAATCCGGGGCGGCTGAATCCACCCATGGTACCAAGCGCCGGTGCGTTACCTTCGATATTCACGTTAGGAATGAAATCCATATTGGAAATACGCAAGCGAGCCTGAAGTTCCTCAACACTGGCTGCTGCCTGTTTGAGATCCTTATTTCCCTGCAGAGCCTGGTCGATCAGCAATTGCAGCTTTTCATCCTTGAGTAGCTCCCACCAGCGGAGATTGGCGATGGACCGCCCTTCTGTTGGTGTCAGACGGTAATTTTGCGCAACATCGATCTGAGGACGTGAATAATCCGGCCCCATGGCGCAAGAAGTTACCAGCAGACTTGAACATAGCAACAGCAGCAGAAGAGATTGACGGTGTTCTGGCTTAGTCGCCAGGAATGTTCGGTATCTGGAATCAGAGGCTTCAGTCGGACGGGTAAATACAGATGCGACCATTGCAAATAACTGGTCAGAAAATTTCAAATACAGCGACATACCACTCCTTTTTTAGCCTTGGAGATATAAAGTCCAGTTTGTATCATTTATATTTTCTGCATGTACTTTGCAGTAGATTCAGGCGGTTTTACAGGGCGGGGGAGGACCATGAAAACATGGTCAGCGCCTTACGTAGACCGCAAACATGCAGATAAGTTCGTTGCAAGGTAATTCTTTTCTCTCCCGTAACACGGCCGGGGTAAACCAGCTTTCTCTGAGAAGCTGGTTACCCTAAATCAATCTCGATAGAATTGAAGAAATTAGGCTGGAAGTGTTCTAAAATCAGAATCCGTAACCAATATTGAACAGGTAACGGGTATCAAATTTTTCCTTGCCAGGTGCAGGTTTACTGAAATAATCCACCTGAACCTCATTGACGAACTGAAATCCATACCAGAGCGGTACACGAAAACCAGTGCGAGTACGGATAAAAAGGTCACTGGCCGCAAGTCCTTCGTGCGTATGGAAAAGCTGTACAGCCCGGTTCCAGATCCATTGATCATAACGAGTAGACCAACGACCGGCCACATTGCTTCTGTCTTTTATCCGATTGCATGCAGCAGGGTCAACTGTAAGTTTCTTTTCACACTGATAGGGATAATCGTAAAAATCGACGTTTACATAATCAGGGCCTGCTTCAAATGATAGATTGAGATCGCCTGTTGCGAAAATCTGATAACCAGCACCAATACCAAATGCAGATCGCAATTTGATATCCTGAAGACGGTCATTGGTAAACAAGCCGTGAGCATATCCATACCAGACATCGGTAAAGAAATGTGCATAATCTCCATAAAGCTGGAAATTACGGGCATTCAGCTCGGTTTCCTTTTGGCCATTTGAATCCCGTGACTTGCTGTCTGCGTAATTGAACTGTCCACCGAAAGAAACACGGTCGTCCCTTCCCCTGACAACGAGGTCGGTATTCAGGTTATAAGACTGCCGTTGTGTATTTCCGGAAAATATTGCACCACCTGCATTGACCTGACCGGAAAAGAATTTTTTATTGATTTCAGCAATTTCAGATAAAGGAATCGGTTCGGACTGGTAGACACCTTCTTTTTTGATCTTCAATGTATTATCCGGAGAAGTTTCGGTCATACCCGTCATTTCTTCCTTGTTTTTAAGGGTTAGTAATATGGGTTGAGTTGTACTGAAACTTTCGATTGCACTCCATTTAACAGATATTTTGTCCGAATATTCAGTTTTTATTTCAAGGGTATTACCAGTCTTGTTGATGATTGTTCCGGTAATCCTGTCACCATTTTTAAGCAATATTTCATCGGCCCTTGCCGTCAGCGTAAAACAAACCAGAAGTATAAACAGCAAAACTGACAATTTCTTTTCCATTATTTTCTCTTTAATGTTATTGCGGAATGTGAATATGATCAGAATGAATATGTGAATCGTACAACGGGACTTTATCTGGCAAAGCCAGCTTTCGAAAATTACAGTCCATATGGGGGTTGTTTTTTGCTGGGATGGATTTATTTATCCCAATCAGCGGAACACCCTGAAGATGGGTTATTCCGATATAAGACATGAACCGAAACCGAGGTGAATACTGCTCGATGTTCACCGTATTTTCCAGCCTGGAGAAAATTTCTCCCGGAGATCATTTTCAGAATGGAACAAATGCAACTTCCGGGAGAGATCTGGAAATGACTCTGATTGCAGTTTATAAAAAAGTGATACCAGTTTATTTTTCAGCATTTCCCGAATGATCTGCAGTCGCTGCTATGTCGGCACTGGCTGCTTTCATGCTGAGCCGCAGTCGGCCTTTTTCATCTGCTTCCAGTACTTTGACACGAACGGTCTGTCCTTCCTTGAGATGATCAGCAACATTTTCGACACGTTCGTTGGCAATCTGTGAAATATGGAGTAACCCATCTTTTCCTGGCAAAACACTGACAATGGCACCGAAATCAAGCAATTTGAGTACGGTTCCTTCATAAATTTTCCCAACTTCGACATCTGCAGTGATATCTTCGATACGTTTTCTTGCTTGTTCTCCACCTTCGCTGCTGACACACGCAATCGTCACGGAACCATCATCGGAAATGTCGATAGTCGTCCCGGTTTCTTCGGTCAGGGCACGAATCACAGCCCCTCCTTTACCGATGACATCGCGAATCTTTTCCGGGTTTATTTTAAATTTGAGGATACGTGGAGCATGGGCCGAAATATTTTCTCTTGCGATCGGAAGAGACTGTTTCATGATTTCCAGAATATGCAGGCGTCCCTCCTTTGCCTGGAGCAAAGCGACCTGCATGATTTCTTTCGTGATTCCCTGAATTTTTATATCCATTTGCAGAGCAGTGATACCGTGTTCGGTACCCGCTACCTTGAAATCCATATCACCCAAATGATCTTCATCACCGAGAATGTCAGTCAGTACGGCAAACCGGTTGCCTTCCTTGATCAATCCCATGGCGATACCGGCTACATGTGCTTTTAGCGGAACGCCCGCATCCATGAGGGAAAGACATCCACCACAGACAGATGCCATCGAGCTGGAGCCATTTGATTCAGTCACTTCCGAGACCACACGCATCGAATAACCGAACTCTTCTACCGGCGGTATCACTGCCAGCAAAGCACGCTTGGCCAGCCGCCCATGACCGATTTCACGCCGTTTGGGGGTTCCTATCCTTCCGGTTTCGCCTGTGGCAAAAGGAGGCATGTTGTAGTGAAGCATAAAACGTTCGGAATAATCTCCCTGCAGTGCGTCGATTTTCTGTTCGTCACGTGTCGTTCCCAGCGTGGTAACCGCAAGCACTTGTGTTTCACCACGTGTGAACAGTGCAGAGCCATGGGTACGTGGTAACACGCCATGGCGAATGGTGATTGGCCGGACGGTGCGGGTGCCGCGACCATCGATCCTGGATTCTCCATCAAGAATACTGTTGCGTACTATTCTGGCTTCAAGCGAAAAACCAATCTCTCTGACTGCTTGTTCAGCAGGACCTTCTTCAGTACCTATCTTCAATTCGCTGAAGACGCGCTGCCAGATTTCATTGATTGCTTCGGTTCTGGCTGATTTTTGTTTCAGCCGGAATGCATTGCGCAGATCAGCTTCGGCCAGTTGGGTAATTTTTTCGACCAGTGATAAATCTTTTTCTGCCGGTTGCCAGTCCCAGGCAGTTACACCTGCTTCATCAGCCAGTTCATTGATCATATTGATTATTTGCTGCATCTGATCATGCCCGTATGTTACGGCACCGAGCATAACCTCTTCAGAAAGCTCATCTGCTTCTGATTCAACCATCAGCACCGCTTTCTGCGTGCCGGCCACCACGAGATTGAGTTGAGATTCCTTGAGCTGGGTAGTGGTCGGATTGAGAATATATTCATTATTGATATAACCCACCCGTGCTGCACCGATTGGGCCATCGAAAGGGATGCCCGAGAGTATGAGTGCTGCTGAGGTACCGATCATTGCGGGAATATCGGCATCGATTTCAGTATCGGATGACAACACCATGGCAACGATTTGCACCTCGTTGTAAAAACCATCAGGAAAAAGCGGGCGTATCGGTCGATCGATCAGCCGGGAGGTCAGTGTTTCTTTTTCGGAAGGGCGACCTTCACGTTTGAAAAAGCTTCCCGGAATACGGCCAGCAGAATAAAACTTTTCCAGATAGTCTACGGTGAGTGGAAAGAAATCCTGTCCGGGTCTGGTTTTTTTATCGCCTACTGCAGTTACCAGTACAACCGTCTCATCCATGGACACAATGACAGAACCATGCGCCTGCTTGGCAATTTCTCCGGTTTCAATAGTGAGTGTATGGCGTCCGTAGGTTATACTTTTTTTTATTGGCTTCAATTAATAATCCTTCTCTAGTCAATTTATGCCCAAGATGACTATATCTGCAAACTCGCATTTAACTGCGGGCAACCGAGGTCGTTTAGTTTCGCGTGAAGAGGTTCAACCGGGTATGTTATTTCCTCGCAGTCGTCTGCGATGATTCGTGGAAGGGGTACGGTACGTATACACTCCCCCCATGGTGTGAGTCCTATTTTCTCAAACCAAGTCGCTCGATCAGGGTGCGATAGCCGTCGTTATTTTTTGATTTCAGATAGTCGAGCAGTTTGCGTCGGCGGCTGACCATGCGCAGCAAGCCACGACGGGAGTGATGATCCTTGACATGTTCCTTGAAATGATTAACCAGACTGTTGATTCGTGTTGTCAGAAGGGCTACCTGCACCTCTGGTGAGCCGGTATCTCCTGCGGCTCTTTGATAATCCCGTACGACCTGATTTTTTTGATCGGTTGTTACCGCCATTATGTTCTCCTGCTCGAAAATTGATCCATATACCTAACTGGCCGGTAATTTTACTCTTTAATAAAAGGCTTGCCAAATCAAATCAAGGTATTGGGACGGAACCGATTCATCTTTTGCTGATTGCCTGATTATTCTCTTCATTGGACAATAGGTATGCGTGAATTAATACAAGTGTTTGGCCGGATATCGATTCAATTTGAGGCGGGTATTTTCGAGAGATCGTATCCGTAGCCTGCAATTTTCAATATACTCATCCTTTATTGTTTTCAGTATCAGGAAGCTGCCGGATGAGTCATTCGGCATATCTGCCTGGTTAGCATATCTCATGACCCAGATCTACTTCGATCATAATGCCACTACCAAAGTGGATGATGCAGTGCTGGATAGGATGTTGCCCTATTTTCGTGAACATTATGGCAATGCATCCAGCGGCCATTCTCTTGGGCTGGCAGCTCATCGGGCAATCGATCGTGCACGTGAACAGGTGGCTCAGGCCGTGGGCGTCCAGCCGGCACAGGTTATTTTTACCAGTGGCGGTTCAGAGGCGAACAATCTGTTTATTCGTGGAGTGTCGGATAGTCTGAAGCCTTCTGCGCTGGCTGTCAGTACGATCGAGCATCCTTGCATCATGCGTCCTGCACGAGGACTGACAAGGAGAAATGGTGAAAAATGGCAACTGCATTATCTGGCGGTGAATGCTGCAGGACGGGTCAAGGTAAATGATGCTGCTGATGTGCTTGCTGCAGCCAGGCCTGCCATGGTTTCAATGATGTTGGCGAATAACGAAACCGGCGTGATTCAGGAGGTTGCTCCGGTTGCCGAAGTTGCAAGAGCACAGGGGGCCTGGATGCATACGGATGCTGTGCAGGCATTTGGTAAAATTCCGGTGAATTTTACTGAACTTGGTGTACATGCCCTGACGTTGTCTGCACACAAAGTTTATGGACCCAAGGGTGCGGCAGCACTGATCATCGATCCACGTTTGCCGGTCAGGCCCATAATCGATGGCGGAGGGCATGAGAACGGTTTGCGCTCCGGCACTGAGAATGTTCCGGCCATCGTCGGATTTGGTGCTGCCTGTGAGCTCGCCATGTCGAGAATGGCAGAATTGTCAGTAAAAACAGCAATGTTACGTGATCGACTCGAACATGGTCTGCTGGCAATGGGTGCTACGGTATTCGGATTGGATGCTCCCCGTTTGCCCAATACCTGCTATTTTGCGTTGCCGGATATCGAGGGAGATACACTGGTGGTTCGTCTGGATAAAAAGGGGTTTGCAGTGGCCAGCGGAGCAGCCTGTTCCAGCGCAACGCCGGGGAAAAGTCATGTGCTGGAAGCGATGAATGTGTCACCTGTTCTGGCGAGGTGTGCGGTGCGTGTAAGCCTGGGGGTGGATAATACGATGGCGGAGGTCGATTCTTTTCTTGCAGCAGTGAAGCATATCACTGACGAATTGAAGAATATGAGCGCGCTATTCAACGTATGAACATAAAAGGAAACCGTAATTGAATGATTCGGGTATGAAAATGATTGAACAGGGGGATGATTTTCCCGCCAGGGCAATCATTCTGAGTGCAGGGCAGGGCAGACGGCTGTTACCCCTGACCGAAAATACACCCAAATGCCTGTTGCCGGTAGCAGGTAAACCGGTCATCGCCTGGCAGATCGATGCATTACTGGCCAACGGCATCGGGGAGATCGTGATTGTGGCCGGTTTCCAGATCGGCAAGGTGGAAGCGTTGATTGCAGAGCGCTACCATGATCAAGCAAATATCCGTATTCTGTTCAACCCTTTTTATGAGGTGGCGGATAATCTGGCCAGTTGCTGGATTGTGCGTAACGAAATGCAGGCTGGTTTTCTGTTGCTCAACGGAGATACATTGCTGGGAGATGATCTGCTGCCAGGCTTGTTACACACACAAACAGCGCCGATCAACCTGTGCATCGACTTCAAAGCAGAATTCGATGAGGACGATATGAAGGTGCAGCTCGGCCCGCAAAATCAGGTCAGACAGGTCAGCAAAAAATTGTCTGCCGGGGAAACGGATGCAGAATCGATTGGCCTGATTCGTTTCAGCGAGGAAGGGGCCCGACTTTTTCGTGAAGCAGTGGAGCAGGCATTGCGTGAACCGGAAAAACTTGGATCGTGGTATTTGGCGATCATCAGTGCACTGGCCGGGCAGGGTATGGTAAACGGTTATTCGGTTGCCGGGAGCCGCTGGTGTGAAATCGACTTCATTCAGGATTTGCAGAAAGCGGAAAAACATTTTGCCTGCAAGGAAACAGATGCTGCAGGTCAACCCCGGTCTGATCAGTTGTTACGCGTACCTGGCTGATCTGGAGAAAAAACGATGAGTGTGGAGATATTCAATGGCACCATGCAGAAATTTGGTGCGCCTGATACGGTTATCTGCCAGTTTCGGTGCTGGAGCGTATTGCTGCGTCCGGCGCAGCTTACCTTGGGTGCTTTGATCCTGGTCGCGCATGAACCGGTGCAAAGTTTTTCTGCATTGAGCAGCGCCAGTTTTGCAGAATTGCAGATTGTGACCGACAAGATCGACACTGCTTTAAAGAAAGCTTTTCAGTACGATAAGTTGAATTATCTGATGCTGATGATGGTCGATCCCGATGTCCATTTTCATGTCATTCCCCGTTATGCACAGGCCAGAGAGTTTGCCGGAAAAACCTTTCTTGATGCCGGCTGGCCGGGTGTACCCGATTTCAACAGAATCAACGAAACCAATAAAGAAATGAACCAGCAGATCATCGAGCATCTGATTTCCTGCTGGGAATGTTCCTGAAAAAATGTATCACCATGGCTGATAATACGACCCAAGCCAATTTTCCCCTGTACGAAGCACGTGCACTGGTACGTGATTTGATGACTCCTGACCCCAGAATTTACTGGCTGGATTTTCTGTTTCATATCGTACTGGGCTGGACAGCTTTTGCTGTCACCCTTCATGCATCCTGGCTTTCCATCTGGCAGATACTTTCTTATTGCGTAGCTGTATTTGCCTTTTATCGTGCCGCGATTTTCATTCATGAACTTGCCCATCTCGAACGTGGAACATTCAAATTGTTCCGGCTGGTATGGAATCTGACTTGTGGCATTCCCTTCATGATTCCGTCTTTCACCTATGATGGTGTCCATTATGATCATCATAAACCCGGGATTTATGGTACCGGCAAGGATGGAGAATATCTTCCCTTTGCCACACAGCATCCATCAGGGTTGGTAGGGTATGTGCTACTTTCGCTCATTCTACCGCTGCTGCTGGTGGTGCGGTTTTTATTGCTGACGCCGATTTCGTATCTGATTCCACCGTTGCGGAAAATCGTTTGGGAACGGGCTTCCTCGCTGACAATCAACCCTGCTTATATTCGCCAGGCGGATGCTGTTCGTAATGATCATTATTGGCGGATACAGGAATGGGCGACGTTTTTATTTGCAGCAATTGTCATAAGTAGTGTGATGCTGGGAAAGTTGCCCTGGCAGGTATTGTTGCTCTGGTACGCCATTGCTGCCGCTATTTTCATTATGAACTCATTGCGTACTCTGGCTGCGCATGCTTATCGTCATGAAGGTGAGCGCAGTCTTACCCTGGTCGAGCAATATCTTGATTCCGTTAATATTCCCGGTAATTTTCTGACTGCATTATGGGCACCTGTCGGGTTGCGTTACCACGCTACGCATCATCTTTTCATGAGTCTGCCGTATCATAATCTTGGTAAGGCGCATAGACGGCTTGTGCAGGAATTGGGCGGGAATGATCTGATCGTGCAAACAGGCCGGAATGGATTGGGACATGCGCTGAAGCAAATCTGGCAGGAATCTGCTGCAGCGGCAGCAAATAAAAATAACACACGGAGCTGATATTTATCGTTATATCTTCCCTGCTTCAGAAAGGCTGCAACCGTTTGTGAACGAAACGCAGGAGCCAATCCGGCTGGTATTACTTCGCCATGGGCAAAGCATCTGGAATCAGGATAGGCATTTTACGGGTTGGGGTGATATCGTACTTAGCCCGCAGGGTGAGCAGGAAGCCCTGAGAGCGGGCCATCTGCTCAAGCAGGCAGGTTTTACTTTTGATGCCTGTTTTTGTTCAGAATTGAAGCGCGCCAATGACACACTCGCGCTGGTGCAATCAGTCATGGGTGTGAATCATCTCCCGATATACCGATCCTGGCGGCTGAATGAACGTCATTATGGTGCACTGGAAGGGATGCGCCCCTGGGCTGCTATCCGGAAATTCGGTATCTGGTCGACAATGAAAAGCCAGATCCGTTTTAGTGCAGCACCTCCGCTGCTGATGCCGGATGATCCGCGTGCGCCGGTAAACCAGCAACGTTATGCGGCTGTCGATCGTACTCAACTTCCCTTGGCAGAAAGTATGCAGCAGACACTGGAGCGAGTGCGGCCACTCTGGCAGGAAACTATTCTTCCTGAAATCAGGCAGGGGAAACGCTTGCTGATCGTCTCACATCAGAATCTTTTAAAAACACTGGTTATGCAGCTTGAAGGGCTGACAGGCGCACAGATCATGCGCCTGTCGATTACAACGGGTCATCCGCTTTGTTATGAGCTCGATCACTTACTTGTACCGGTGAAGCGCTACTATTTGTAAGCTTGACTGAGGTTTCCCCAGGTATCTTCAGAGCGAAAAAGGGTTTACTTATCGTTCTGGTTGGTTTGGCCGGTAATGCCGGATAACACCCCGGTGGAAATCTTGTACAGAAGATCTGCGGTCGTTTGTGTGAGCTTCACACCTGCCTCGAATTGTGCGCGGCCGGTTGAAGCTATTTGATGGGCAAAAACGGCCAGTGTATCCTTGAGCTGCATCCCTACTGCGGTACCGTTGTGTTGTGCATGGGACAACATATCCTGTAATGTTTCGGCAATCAGACCCTGCGCAGCTGTGGCTGTATGCTTCAGCGTATCCAGAAGTATGCTTTCCAGATCTTTGAGATCTGCCTGGGCTTTGACCAGCTCGCTGTCAGAGAACTGTTTTGCCTTGCTGGCCGCTTCCTCCAGAGCCAGTTTGGATGCACCAGCCAGTTGGGCAAAAGCGGTATCCAGTCCGGCAACCGCCTGGGTGATTTGTGACTGGGCAGCGTGAGACTGCTCGGCAGCATGTGTCATTTCTTGCTGGACGCCTTCTTGTGTACCCTTCATGACAGCAGTTGCTATCTGCTTCAGAGATTCAATATCCAGACCATTGGAATGCATTGCCTTGAGCGTGAGATTTCTGACGGCATTCTCAATATTACCACCATGTGCAATTGCCTCCCTGACTTCTTCCGTGAGCCGGGCAACATCCTTTTCCGGCTGAACCGTGCTGTGATTATAGTTTTGCATCAGAATCCTCCTCTTATAGAGTTAATACAGGCGAATACGATGTGCATTATAGGCTGATCCGCTCAATGCCACCCATATAAGCCTGCAAAATCTTCGGAATGGTAATACTGCCATCTTCATTTTGATAATTTTCCAGAATGGCTACCAATGTCCGTCCGACTGCCAATCCGGAGCCGTTGAGCGTATGCAGCAGTTCGGGTTTCTCTTGCCCCTTACGGAAGCGTGCCTGCATGCGCCGCGCCTGAAATGCTTCACAATTACTGCATGACGAGATTTCGCGGTAGGCTTGCTGTGCAGGCAGCCATACTTCGATGTCGTAAGTCTTGGCAGCAGAGAATCCCATGTCACCCGTACACAGCAACATGACACGGTAAGGTAGTTCCAGCTTCTGGAGAATCTTTTCAGCATGGCCTACCAGTGACTCCAGCGCTTCATGGGATTTTTCCGGATGAGTGATTTGTACGAGTTCGACTTTATCGAACTGGTGCTGGCGGATCAGTCCACGGGTATCTCGGCCGTAACTCCCAGCCTCGGAACGAAAACAGGGCGTATGAGCAACGAATTGAAACGGGAGGCTTTCAAGTGGAACGATCGTGTTTCGTACAATATTGGTAAGAGGAACTTCAGCCGTCGGGATAAGATGCAGACCCACTGGACCTGTTTTGTCCGGGTTGTCTGATTCATCCTGAGCGCCGGATCGAACAGCAAAAAGATCCTGTTCAAATTTTGGCAACTGTCCCGTACCACGCAAACAGTCCGCATTGACCAGATAGGGTACATAGATTTCGTTGTAGCCATTTTCCTGTGTGTGGGTATCGAGCATCAATTGTACCAAGGCACGATGAAGCCGCGCCAATTCGCCTTTCAGCAGGCTGAAGCGTGCACCGCTCAGCTTTGCGGCTGTTTCAAAGTCGATCAGCTTGAGGTGTTCACCAATGGTGGCATGATCTCGTACCGGAAAATCAAACGTTTTCAGGGTCCCCCAACGCCGTATTTCCAGATTATCGTTCGCATCCTTGCCTGCCGGAACACTGTCGTGCGGCAGATTGGGAGTTTCCAGCAATAACTGCTGCAATCGGGTCTGAATGGCTTCGAGCTGATTTTCTGCCTGTTTGAGTTCATCACCCATATTGGCTACTTCGGCCATGATCAGACTGACATCTTCACCTCGTTGCTTGGCGATTCCAATTTGTTTGGAGGCTGAATTACGTTTTGCCTGTAATGTCTGAGTCAGGGTTTGAACGGATTTTCGCTGACTTTCCAGAGATTCGAAATCCGCTACGGGAAAATCGTAGCCCCTTTGCGCAAGACGAGTAATAATGTCTTGCAGGTTACTGCGTAATTGTTGGATATCTAACATGTGTAAACGGGCTCCACGACACGAATCAACGACTGGCAGGTTGTCCCACCGGGTTGATATAAAGTGTCTGCTTATTCAGGAAAATCGTTCCGGGAGTCTCGACCAGCGGGTGGTGCCGTCGAGCAAAACAACAAATATTAGCACTGCAATAGTTTTTCTGGATTGAAAATAGAGACCTGCGAACTCTCCTGATCAGAACAGTATGCGTTAACAGGGTTAATCTTCAAAACTGCAGAGTGAGAACAGTCGATGACCTTGCTCCCGCAGTCGTCTGCTTCCACCGATATCGGGCAAATCGATCACGAAACAGCATTCAATTACTTCGCCACCTGCTTCCTGAACCAGCTTGATTGCAGCTTCCATCGTTCCACCTGTCGCAATCAGATCATCGATCAGTAATACACGATCCCCTTTATCGATCGCATCCACGTGGATCTCGACCTTGTCGTAACCGTATTCCAACTGATAATCGCAACCGATGGTTTCGGCGGGTAATTTACCTTGTTTGCGGACGGGAACGAATCCGGCTCCCAGTACATACGCGACCGGTGCGGCAATGATGAATCCACGTGATTCAATGCCGACGACTTTGTTAATCTTTTCTGCCTGATAGCGCTGGACGATTCCATCAATAGTGGTGCGTAGTCCGGTCGGATCTTTCAGGAGTGTGGTGATATCCCGGAACATGATGCCTTTATGAGGATAATGCGGGATAGTGCGAATACGTGATTTGATTGACATATAAAGAAGGGCGGCAAGCTGAATCGAGGTAGGATCAGTCAGGATGGTGCATGACTGGATTTGATCGGTTCAACCTGATTGCTTTGTCAGACGTTGTCAGGGACGGTGATAAAGGCCAATCAGTTCAGTCTGAGCAATGATGTGCCCTTGCATGGCCTTTTCCAGAATCGCTTTGGTTGGCTGGTTCAAATCGGGCAACAGAGTGTCCAGTGCATATAGCTTATGAAAATAGCGATGGGTTCCGATGGGTGGGCAGGGTCCACCATAGTCGGTTCGTTCCCAGTCATTTACGCCTTCGAGCGTACCTCAAGGTAATTCGGCAACGGTTACTTGTTCCGGTAATTTGCGAGCGGCAGGCGGGATATTGTAAAGAATCCAGTGTACCCATATTCTCTTGGGTGCTTGCGGATCAGGCGCATCCGGATCATCGACGATCAGTACCAGACTTTTGGTGTGTTCCGGTATACCGGTCCAGGCGAGTTCCGGTGAAAAATCTTTGCCATCACAGGTATGGCACACCGGTATGAAACCCTGGTGAGAAAAAGATGGGGATGTCAAACTGAAGGTCATAATTCTTGCTATAAAACTGGCATCAACATACGTTTTATCGTGCGGCTGATGCCACTATTTTTTAAAATATCAGGCGAATGAAGCATGCACGCTGATCTACTGACCATTATTGCATGCTTCGATACAGCCGGATTGATGTGTTAAGCATTTGCAGCTTTTTTCGAGCGCATGAAAATGAAAGTACCTACCCCGGCTACGACAGCAAGTAAAATTATTTCCAGCATGCCAAAATTGGATCCGTGGTCGTGACCACCACCACCTCCGACATGTACCGGGATTTTAACTGCAGTTTTGACTTTGCCTGCACTGTCTTCTGTCTCGAGCTGAACCGTATATTGCCCGAGGTGTTCCAGGTTGGTGGCAACGACGATAATGCCGGACGAATACTTCTCGGCAGGCATGTACAGTACTTCATGCGCTCCGTGATCGCTGTTTTCATGCCCCTCCATCAGGACTCTTACAGCAATGGGAACTTCGCGTGTCTGAGAGTCGGAAAGTTCGACTGTCATGTTGATTTTGCCTGCATCAGGAATGTGATTGCAGTATGAGTGCATGGGAGGGATATTCCCTTCAGGAACCTCATAAACACTGACCGTTACCGGGAAATCTCCCTCTTCAATTTTACATCCTCCAGCATCATGATGTCCCTCATGTGCAAGCATTAGCTGAGCTGATGCAGGTGCTGATAATAAAAATATTGATAATGCGAGGCATAACCCTGCAATGCCGCTATTTCGAAGAACCTTGTTCATATTCTCTCCATCTTATAATCTCGAGTTTCGACCTTATTCAAATATATTTCTTTTTCAGCTAGTTTATTGATTTTAGCCTGATTTGTCCTTATCAACGATTACATGAACCGCCGCTGGATTGTATAACAAAAAACGTGGCAAGCAATATAACGATGTATTTCCATGACAGGTTTGTCGCTTTCCTTCCTGCTGGTTTAGCCAGCCGTATTTTCCACTATGCCCGATTATGTACATTTTCCCGGCCCGAATTTGCTCCGGCGGGTTATTTGTCAATCATAATACTGCAGGATATCCAGGGGATACTTTTTCCCGGCGTGATAATCTTCGATACATTGCATGACCAGAGGTGTGCGATGCATTGCCTGCTTTGCACGAATTTCATCAATGCTGAACCAGGCTGCCCGTACGATACCGGTATCGAGTTTTCTTGCGGGATCAAAGGCAGTGACCCGACCTGAAAAAGTAAACCGCAGAAAAGTAATGCCATTTGAGGCAGAAGTCCAATGATAAATACCGGTTAATTCTTCAGGCTGAAAACTGTGGCCGGTTTCTTCCAGCACCTCCCGGCTGCACGCCTGGAGGATGGATTCGCCGGGCTCCAGGTGACCAGCCGGCTGGTTGAGCCGTATATCAGTGCTCTTGGAAGTTTCTTCCACCAGTAAATATTTACCATTCTGTTCAATGACAGCGGCAACCGTGACATTGGGCTTCCAGGTCATAAGATGGGTGCGTAAAGTAAATTGTTCAAAAAAACGGAAATCAGGATCGTATGAACCCGGATATCCATCAGAGATTTGCTTGTAATTTCAACTTGTAAATCCAGTTTACCCATGTAACGATTACTTATGATTACTTTTATTCAGGAATTAAAAATGGCAAGTGAAACCGGACGTATGAGTGTATCAGTGACACCAGAAAAACAACAAAAATTAGATGCTATTGCAAGCAGCCTGGATCGTTCCCGGAATTGGCTGGTTAATCAGGCTATCGATCACTATCTGGAAATTTACGATTGGCAAACAAAAAAAATCCAAGAACGCCTGGATATGGCTTCGGGAAAAAATGTACAGTTCCATCGAGTGATGAGGTTGATGCCATCATCAATAAATTTAAAACATGAGGGCTGTTGTATGGCTTAACGAAGCGCTGGAAGATTTAAAATCAATTGGCAATTTATTGCACAAGAAAGCGCCGATGCTGCTTATCACGTTTTA
>OBJA01000371.1_pt1 | contig 40620 bp, 24 predicted proteins | sample 1519751 | NCBI WGS metagenome assembly OBJA01 (sample SAMEA3881238, study PRJEB22517) | soil metagenome | biome: lake sediment; feature: soda lake sediment; material: sediment, water from around vicinity | place: India | collected 2013-12-23 | depth 3 m
ACTTTTATCATTGCCGTTGGATTTGTCAAACGGAAAATAATGTAACTGAAAAAAAGGCTTTAGCCGGATGTGATGACGTATTTGTCTTATGTTCAGTGCATTAAGAAAATTTTACAGGAATTGAATTTTTGAAATTTTTTAATCAGAAAAATTTTCTATATTGTCCTTGGGAACTTTTAGAAGATAACTATGGACGAGAACAGATGTGGGATGCACTTGCCAATTTTTCCTTTTTACAGAGGAAACACTTATAAAGCTCTTTTAATTCGCTTTTGCGTGTTTTATATTCGAAAACATGTAACACCCTGATTTTTTTTATGGACTTAAACTTCAATTCCGGCATACAGAGTTGCCGGTAAATCAATTATAATTCGTTTAATTTTTAACTAATCAAATTATGTACAAAAAATCTGGAGGAAAGTATTCTCCCCGTGAGGGTATTTCATGTTATTTTCTGAAGGTGAAACTGCTGCTTATGTTGCTTGTGGTTTTTTCAGTTACCTGGGCCCAACCCCAGAGAAGAGAAATAACCGGGCAGGTAAAGGACGTGAGAAATCAGCCGCTTCCCGGAGTTACCATTGTAGTGAAAGGGACCACAACCGGAACAGTAACTGATGTTGATGGAAATTTTCATCTGATGGTGCCACAGGATGCAGAGGTACTGGAGATTTCATTCGTGGGGATGAAACGTAAAGATGTAAGTATAGCAGGGTTATCGTTGGTTAACGTTACGCTTGAAGAAGAGACCCTGGGTATCGATGAAGTTGTTGTAGTAGGTTATGGTACCCAGAAAAAGGCTAATCTGACAGGTGCCGTAGACCAGGTAACCAGTGAGGTCTTTGAAGGGAGGTCAATGCCGAATATCCAGCAGGGGCTGAAGGGCGTAGTACCTAACCTGAATATAAAACTGATGGATGGAAAGCCAACACAGGCTCCCTCATTCAATATTCGCGGAGCCACTTCAATAGGACAGGGAGGAAATGCCCTGGTGCTTATAGATGGAGTTGAGGGAAATCCAAGTTTGCTGAACCCTAATGATATTGCAAGTATCTCCATTCTGAAAGATGCTGCTTCAGCTGCCATCTATGGTGCCAGGGGTACTTTCGGCGTTGTGCTTATCACTACAAAGGATCCGGCAAAAGGTAAAACAAATGTGACCTATTCAACCAACTACTCAGTGAAGGAGCCTATCGTTGTGCCAGACCTCGTAAGTGATGGGTATACCTGGGCAAAAATGTTTGCGGAATCATTCATTTCAAGAGAAAATTCAATGCCGCAGAACGTAAATAAAACCCTTAAATTTTCCCAGGCTTATCTGGAAGCGTGGGAGGCCAGAAAGGGCCAGAGTGGTTTGCCGGAAGTTGAAATTGATCCAACTACAGGGGAATATGTTTATTTTGCAAGTACCGACTGGTATAAAGAGCTTTACAAGGATAATACAAATGCCAGGGAACATAATGTAACCATTTCAGGGAGTACTGACAAAGTAAGCATGCTGCTTACCGGTCGATATTATGGACAGGATGGATTGTTCCGTTATAATTCCGATGATTTTGAGGTGAAGAATATCCGTTCCAAAGGCTCAATTCAACTTTTCCCCTGGCTGAGGATAGATAATAATGCTGATTTTTCAGATATGTCATATCATAACCCCTCCAATGTGGGTGAGGGTGGTGGTATCTGGAGAAATATCGCCGATGAAGGACATCCGCTGGCTCCTATGTTCAATCCCGACGGTTCATTAACTATGGTAGCTGTTTATACTGTAGGTGATTTCTGGTATGGCAAAAACGGAATTGATACCCGGCGGAAGGTATTTAAAAATACCACCGGGTTTAATGCAGGTTTCCTAAATGACAAGCTTAGCTTAAAAGGGGATTTCACCTTGCAGAATTCAAATTTCAATGAAAGAAGACGGCAGGTACCGGTTCCCTACAGCAATAAACCTGGTGTGATAGCTTATGTTGGCACCACTACTAACGATCTTCGGGTTATATCAACTGAAACCCAATATATTGCAAGTAATATTTATGCAAATATCGAAGATAACATTGGAGAAAATCATTATCTGAAATTCCTGGTAGGGTACAACTACGAAGAATCGGTATATAGAAGGTTATTGTCGCAAAGGAACGGATTGATTTTCGAAGATGCCAGTGACTTGAACCTGGCCTTGGGGCAATCCATTACCGTACAGGGTGGGTATGAAAAGTGGATGATCCAGGGCGGATTCTCCCGTTTGAACTATTCTTATAAAGATCGCTATCTTATTGAGATAAATGCACGTTATGATGGTTCATCCAAATTTCCGGAAAATGAGCGGTTTGGTTTCTTCCCATCCTATTCTGCCGGATGGAGGATTTCAAATGAATCATTCTGGAATGTTTCCGAGAACTTTATATCGGATCTGAAAATCAGGGGTTCCTACGGGTCGCTCGGCAACGGAAACATTGGCTCTTATGTATACCAGGAGCAATTCAGTATTTCACAATCAGGGAATATCCTTGGAGGGGTAAGGCCTCAGCAAACCAGCCGTCCGAGTGTGTTACCCGATGGCCTCACCTGGGAAACTGCTACCACTTCCAATGTGGGAATTGATATGAGCATGTTGAAGAATAAATTATATATTGTTGCTGACGGTTATATCCGTAGGACAACTGATATGTTTGCTATTGGAATGACATTGCCTGCAGTGTTTGGGGCTACTGCTCCCAAAGGCAATTATGCTGACCTTGAAACTAAAGGATGGGAAGCTGTGCTGACCTGGAGAGACAAATTTAATCTGATGAATAAACCCCTCAGATATGATATCCGGCTATCATTAGCTGATAATAAGGCTGTGATTACCAGGTACAATAATCCGGAGAAACTTTTAACTGATTATTATGAAGGGATGGTTTTGGGTGAAATTTGGGGATACGTGACCGATGGATATTTTACATCACTGGAAGATATTGCCAACAGTCCAAAGCAGAGTCCTACTTTTAAAACTACAGCCAACAGTACATGGTTTCCTGGAGACCTGAAATTTAAGGATTTGAACAACGATGGTTTCATCAACCCGGGTACAAACCGTGTTGATAATCCCGGCGACCGAAAGATTATCGGGAATAGTTCTCCCCGGTACATGTATGGTGCTAATCTGGGTTTTGACTGGAGTAATTTTAATTTTTCCGTATTCTTCCAGGGAGTTGCAAAGCAGGACTGGTATCCAAGTGCTGAAGCCAACTTATTCTGGGGGCAATATACAAGGCCATATGGTGATATTCCCAAGAGCCAGCTGGGAAATATATGGAGCGAGAGTAATCCTGATGCTTACTGGCCGCGATATGTTTCCCGTATAGCAAATAATTCTGACGGCCCTCTCCGCGCTCCTCAAACTAAATACCTGCAGAATGTGGCTTATGTCAGAATGAAAAATGTCCAGCTGGGATATGATATTCCCCATAAGCTAACATCAAAACTGGCAATTGAAAACTTCCGGGTTTATGTGTCGGGTGAGAATTTATGGACATATACCCCGCTTTATAAAATCAGTAAGAACTTTGATGTTGAAAATGCAGTCGCTTCCGACCAGGTTTTTACATCGAGCAATTCGGGAGATGCATACAATTATCCTATGATGAAAAGTGTGACACTTGGATTGTCAGTAACATTCTAATCAATAAAACTTAAAGAAAATGAAGAAAAAATATATTTTGTTCATATTGATGATCGCCCTGCTTGCAGGTTGCGATCTTGAACAGTTGCCTGAATCTACGGCATCAAAATCAGCAGTTTTTGGTAGTGAGAACGGACTTAAACTCTACACGAACTCATTTTATGGTATGTTGCCGAACCGTGGTACACATCGGGCTGATGCCATGTCGGATTATCTTGCACGTCGTGATGCACCAACTTTTATCACCCAGAATGCATATAGTCCGCTGGTGGGGACTGGCTGGAGCTGGGGTGATCTGAGAAATATCAATTATTTTATTGTGAATAATAATAATCCGAATGTGCCTGATGCTACAAGAAGACATTACCAGGGCATTGCCAGGTTCTTCCGTGCCTACTTCTATTTTCAAAAGGTAAAACAGTTTGGGGACGTTCCGTGGATTAGCAAGCCTTTGGATGTAAGTGATTCAGATTTGTACAAAGGAAGGGATCCGCGAACACTTGTGATGGACTCTGTACTTGCTGACATCAATTATGCATGTGAAAATATTCTGACTACATCAGATCCTTCGCGGAGTGAGGTTACGAAATTTATAGCTTACGCATTGAAAGCAAGGATTTGCCTTCACGAAGGGACATTCCGTAAATATCATACTCAACTGGGTTTGGAAAACACTGCAAATGCATGGCTGACAGAAGCTGCAGATGCAGCCAAAGTTGTTATTGACCAGAGTGGTTTTAAAATTTATGACGGGGAAGGAACTGATAAATCATACCGGTCACTTTTCATTTCACAGGCTCCCAATTCCAGTGAAGTCATGCTGGCAGCAATCAGTGATTTGGCGCTGAGTGTACTTAATGATGCGAACTGGTATTGGACAAGCGGCACCTATGGCGATAAAGCCAGCCTAATCCGTACATTTATAAATACTTATCTGAATATTGATGGTACACCTTTCACTGATAACCCCGGTTACGAAACGATGACTTTTATGGAAGAGACAAAAAACAGGGATAAAAGGTTAAAGCAAACCATCAGGCTCGGTGATTACAAGCGTGTCAGCGGTGGAGTACAGGTTCCTGCGCCACCTCTTTTCTCCTATACCTTCACAGGTTACCAGCCAATTAAATGGACTCTTGATGATATGTATTATGATACACGAGACCTTAACATCAATGCAATATCAATGTTCAGGTTTGCTGAAGTGCTGCTTGTTTATGCTGAGGCGAAAGCTGAGCTTGGAACACTGACCGATGCTGATTGGGCTATGACAGTGGGTGCACTCCGTAAGCGTGCCGGTATTACAACCGGACTGAATACAAAACCCACTGTCGTGGATCAGTATCTTCAATCGACATATTTCCCCGATATCAGTGATCCGGTTATTCTGGAGGTTCGCAGGGAGCGAGGGATTGAACTTGTGCTTGAAGGTTTCAGGTTCGATGATATTGTCCGCTGGAGAAGGGGTAAACTGATGGAGATGGAATGGAATGGCTTTTATGTGCCTGAACTTGTCACTCCTCTTGACCTGAACGAGGATGGCATCCTGGATGTTGCTTTTTATCAGGGAACCAGACCTTCACCTGCAGTTTCAGGTGTTACCTATGTGGATGTTTCTTCTGTAGTTGGAGGTAAAACCAATACACAGCTTTTGAAGCATGGAACTCATGGTGAAATAACCTGGCTTAATACCATTGTACGCAAATGGGAGGATAAGAATTATTATTACCCGATTCCGGAACCCGACAGGCTTGCCAATCCTGCACTGGGTCAGAACCCCGGATGGTAAAAATCAGCAACAGATGCTTCCTGTTTTATCAGGAAGCATCTGTTTAAATTTAAGGAAACATGAAAAAGTTATTTTTTTACATTCTTCTCGCTGTCTTGGTTTTGCCCCAGATGGCTCAGGGAGCAGGGAAGAAATCGCCGGTTAAAAAATCGTCGGTTAATATTATTTCCTATAACATCAGATTGAATACGAGTGGCGATGGGGTGAATGCATGGCCCAACAGGACAGATAAGGTTACAGGATTGCTGCGGTTCCACCAGGCCCATATTTTCGGCGTGCAGGAAGCTCTTCCTGAACAGGTGGCTGACCTTCAAAAAGCATTCCCGGAATACGGTCATATAGGCGTGGGCCGCGATGATGGAATATCCGAGGGGGAGCACATGTCGATATTTTTCCTGAAGTCACGCTTTGAAATGCTCGACGGCGGTACCTTCTGGCTGAATGAAGCTACTGATAAGCCAGGCTTTGGATGGGATGCCGTATGCAACCGAACATGTACATGGGTGAAACTGAAAGACAGGAACACCGGTAAAAAGTTTCTGGTATTCAACACTCATTTCGATCACCGGGGAAGGGAAGCAAGGGAGCAGTCTTCAAAACTGATCATACAGTTTCAGAAGAACATTAATAAGGAGCGTCTGCCATTTATCCTGACTGGTGATTTTAATGCCACGCCTGATTCAGAACCAATCAGGTATCTTTTGGCTGAGTTTAAGGATGCAAGGACAGTTTCAGCGACTGCTCCATACGGTCCTGAAGGTACCAGTGGCGGTTTTGAAGTAAAAGAGAAAAGCCGGATTATTGATTTTATCTTTATCAATGACAAGGTAAAGGTGCTAAGGCATGGACATCTGTCAGATTCCTACGGTTTGTATTATCCGTCAGATCATCTGCCAGTCCTTGCTGAGATTGATATTTTATAACAGATCTTAAAAACCAACATGAAAAAGATGGCATTCGGGTTAAAACCGAGGCCATCTTTTTTTTGGGAAAAGGAGATTTTGTCATCCCATAGACACTTGCACTATCAGTAGTCAAGCCTCAGGAATTCCTGTCACGCCTGCTCATTGTGAACTCCCCCTGTATTTCAGAAGATACAGCTGGATCATGATCCCGTCTTTCATTTTGTCATCATTTACGGTGTCTTTTTTTATAAGTTCCGATTGTGACAGAACCAGCTCGAGGTTTTCCAAATTCAGTTCAAGATTGTGAAACCTGACAGCACAAAATTCTTCCCCGGGCTGCAGGAATTCACCTGGCAGGCTGAACTGGTGTATCTCAGTGAAGGCATCCACATTCGACATTTCTGCTTTCAGCCAGTAATGGCTCAGTCCCGAATTGCCGTTGTATTCTGTCAATGGTCCTGCTGTAATTTCAGTGATATGCAGGATTTTCTTTATCCCGGGATAATTATTGGCAATATACCCGATAGTTTGCTGATAGGGGCCATATGAAAAACTGAAACCTGAAAATGAAATCCTGATGCCCAGTGAAACGATTAGAGTGATCAGCATCATTTTCGGCCATCCGGGCCTGATGCTGAGAAACAGGACAGTTGGCGCAACAGCAAGCATCGTCACAATGGCCATGACATACCTTGAGAACAGGATGGGTTGTGAGAAAATGGAGATAATTGCAACAATGCCCAGTGTTCCCATGAAAATGGTCAATGACAGCCACAACACCAGGCGCCAGGGGGCAAAGGATTTTTTAAAGCTTATCAGAATTGTGACGATAATAAGGCTGTACATTATGATAGTCAGCGTGCGGGAATAGCCTGAAGTCCAGAACTGCTCTGTGAAAGGAATTGTAAAACAGGGAAGAATTGTACTGAGGCTGACTTCGGGTGCCCAGAAAGCATGCTGTACCTTTTTTATCTGAATGATGAACATGAATGTCCAGGGGAGAAACAGCAGGATGGAAAGAAAGATTGAGATTAAATGTTTGAGCCACTGTTTATGCCTGTTCAGTATGAGGTATATCAAAACAAACACATTTGCCACCACCGCAGCAGCCATGCTGTAATAATGGATGTACATGGCTGTGACAGTGAACACAAAAAGGAGTGCAAGGTGCCGGTTTTTCCCTGTTTTCATGGATAAACAGGAGTAAATGAAAACACCCGTCACTGAAAATGCTGACCATGTATACATGCGTGCCTGATGTGAATAGACAGCCAGCATGGGTACCGAAATCAGGAGCAGACAGAAATAAAGTGCACCTTTTTTCCCGAATACATGCTGCCCTCCAAAATATGACAGTAGCAGTGTTGCCAATACTCCCAGTACAGAGAAGAACCTCAGGGTGAAGGGAGTTAAACCAAAAACATCTGTAAAGAATTTTAATCCCAGGTAATAGAGGGGCGGGTGCAGATCATTTTTAAACCTTGTAAAGAATTCAGTCAGTGAACCCGCCAGCATCGATTTGGTATAGACTTCGTCACTCCAGAGATCGCTGAGCCGTATATGATATAAATAGAAAAAAGCAGAAAAAACAAAAATCAGCAGGAATATCAGCAGTTCATTCACGGGAACCGGATGTTTTTTCATTTTTGTCCCGCTCAGATTAAATGTTCTGAATGTTTCTGATAGCATAGGTTTGATATTTTATAAGCATAAAGGTAAGGAATAATGCACATTATTCATACCGATTTTAATCATTGCAGTACACCTGCTTCAACACGAGGCCTGGCTGCAGGTCATTGGACGGGCTGAAGCGGAATCACCCAGTCGTCCCCCGTCTTTTTCCTTCCCGGTTCCATTTACTCTGCGATGAGTTGTTTATCCAGAAAATCATCCAGCTGCATGTATTCTCCCCACAGACGCTGATTGACGGAGGAAAGCATACCCAGTTCGCCGCGTGAACGGATACGGTTAAAGAATGTTCCAAACAGCCTGTCGAGTGGTACCTCCTGAAGCTTTTCCTTTGCCTTGTTCACTTCTGCCGGTGATACCCCGGTGCCTGTCAATGCACCCTCCCTGATTTGCCACGCAGGCTCCATTTTCCTGCCGGCATCATCGAGTAGAAGTGTAAATTCAAGCACTGATTTCAGCCACTCAAGGTTTTTAATCTTTAAAGGTTCCTTTTCATTAAGCAGGCAATCATCAGTAACCTTTAAAAATGTCATGAAATTTTCGGTCTGCTGCTGGTTTAACCTGCCCCATGAAGGTGTGTAGGCAAAGTATACGGGTGATGCAATGTTGTTCTGCATGCCTGATGTGTCGGCTGATATAAAAAGAGGGGCCAGGTGCCGGGCTGCATATTCCCCGTATTCCCTCCGGCAGAATTCATTGTATATGGTTTCGGTTATCAGGTCACTGTCAGGACTTGCAGCGAAGCGGGCATAGGTTTCGAAGTTGGGACGGATCTCCCTGGTCCGCCAGTGGATGGCTACCACTCCGTTCAGGCCATCGGCAGCCGCTTTCTGTACATGGGCTTTCATGTCTGCCACGCGGGGCTGCAGGTGCCATAGCGATGCATCACCTTCAAGCCACGGAATTGCCCATATCTGACGGGTTTCAGCAATTTTTTTAAAATAGTCAGGATGAGGCCGGCCACCCTGTGCCGGATTGAGCATTGAAAAAACGATATCATCCGGAAGTGACTTGTCGAGTCCCTTCAGCAGCAGCGCCATCTGGTATTCAGCTCCCCATCCGCCGATGACAATCCTGGTGGAGGGTGCTTTTTCTTTAATATAGCTATAGGCTTTCAGGATATATGCCTGTGCCCATACACCAAGAAATTTCAGGTTTTCATCCACCCCTTCCGATTCGTAGTATTTGCTGTTCAGGTGATAATAATCATTCATTTGCTTGTTCCTGAGTGCAATTTGCGGGTCGATGCCGAACATGCAGTGCTCATTCAGCCACAGGTAGATCCAGTCGATGCCTTCATAGGTTTCAAGGATATTGTCGATGGTTGCATAGAGAATTCCAGCCGCATCGGGGTCGAAGGGATTGTAAACAATGCTGCCGTGTCCGAGCCAGTACATGTCGCTGCGTGTGCGGATGGATGCATATTCGGGCGGTGCCACGCCAAATTCAAAACCCATTGCCATTTGAATCTGCCTTTCATGGGCCATGGCAAGCACTTTTTTCATGAGATCCTGAGCCAGCTCATACCGTTCCTCATTGGTGCGGGCCAGAATTGCACAACCTGCCCCGAAGTATTCACTGTCACCGGGAAGGCTGATTAGTTTTCCGGTACCAAAGGCAAAATCCCCGACCTTCATGGGAAGATAACCCCACCGGGCAGTACCTGAATGGTCGAAGCCTGCTTCGGGCAAAACATTCTTATAGCTGATTTTTACCATCGGTTCAACATAGTTGAAATAGCGTTCGCCACCACCTGTGTAGTTATGGAAGGCAATGAAGTTGATATTGTTAGCAGCACAGTCATCGAGGTATTCACGGTAATCATCTTCATTCCAGGCAGTAGGGCCCGAAAGGAAATTGTGCCAGGGCAACACTCCCCTGATTTCAAATGTCTGCGAATGCATATGTGCACTGCTGACCAGTAAAACCAGCAGGAAAAGAAGTGTCGTTTTCATAGGATTTACTTAACGGTAATTTACTTTAAAGGTATAAAAAAGATTAACGCACCTACAGATGTGAGTTTCTGCTTCATCGCCCCCTCGACCCCTTACTGCCATTTTTGCTTCATGTGGAACCTCTGGAACCATTGTCAGGTGATGCTGCCATATCATCATGTGACAGAGGTTGTCAGGCGTTGTCATTGGTCCCGCCGGATATTATTTGCATGAACTTTGGATTAACCCATGCGGATAACAGTTTTTCTGTATTCCGTGTTCTTTGACATATTGAAAACTTTAAAAGGCTACCTTGAAAATTAAATACATGGAGATGAAGGCTGGCAGGGACAAATGGGTGGTGGGTTTGGGAGCCCCTGCTGACTGACTATCTTATTTTGCACGGCAGTGACCGGGGTGGCCTGGGGATGGATAATCAGCATTTGTGAACCGGGAAATGGGCAATTCCTGCTTTTATAAATGCCTGCATTAACCTATCTTTCCCGCCTAAAATTTTAAGCCATTTCATGAACTTTACCATAAGGCCCTCCTTGCCGGATATCAGTATCAGCAGAACTGCATGTGTACTGATGATTATGCTTTTGTTGCTGATGGCCGGCAGAAGCTATTCAAATCAGGTGAACCTTGATTCCCTGCTAAGCCCGGAAGAAATGGGCTGGCTGCTCGCAAATAAAGACAACATCACGTTCAGTTCCGATCCTTCCTTTCCTCCGGCTGACTACATTGAAAATGGTGAACATAAAGGGTACATTTCAGAATATATCAGAATGTTTGAAGACCACCTGGGGTTGAAATTTAAGCGCACTGAATATCCTAACTGGGCAGGGGTATTGAACGGATTGGAAAATTCAGAAATTGATTTTACTGCAGGAATACATAAAACTGAAGAAAGGGATCGGCTGTTTCTGTTCAGCGATTCAGTGATAAAGGCGGAAGTAGGAATTCTTGTCAATAAGAAACTGACCGGTAAGCTGACTCCTGAACTCATCAACACCTTAAAGCTTGCATGTGTAAAGGGTTATGCCAGTACGGATTATATCAGGCAGGCTTTTCCTGATGCTGTCATTATATTGACAGATGATTATGCTGAAGCAGTCATTGGAACTTCCTATGGTTTAGCTGATGGTGTGGTTATCGATTTTATTTCGGCAGGTTATCTGCTGGAGAAATTTGGCATCACCAATTTACGCTATGGCACCACACTTGATTTTGAATGGATTTTAAGATTTGCATTCAGAAATGATCTGCCGGAATTCAAATCGATTATCAATAAACTTTTAAGTACAGTTTCCCAGGAACAGCAAAAAGAAATTTTCAATAAATGGGTGGATGTCCGAATTCAGGAGGCAGGTTTTTTTGAAGCCAACCGAAAGATTATTTTCGCTGTGACATGTATACTTCTTGTCCTGGCTTTTGCTGTCATGTTGTTTATATATTCCTTAAGGAAACAGGTCAGGAAGAAAACCCTTGATCTTAAGAAGGCGATAGATCTGGCGAAGGAGAATGAAGAGAAATACAGATTGATTGCTGAGAATACAACTGACGTGGTATGGCTGACCGATCTCGATTTCCGGCTGAAATATATTAGTCCATCGGTGGAGCGGATGTTTGGCTGGGATGTAGATGAATATTATAAACTTAATCTGGAAGATAAATATCCCAGGCAGTACCTTGAAAAGGCGCGTATCCTGTTAAGGAAGGAACTTGAAATTGAAAAGGACCCCCATTGTGACAAGGAGCGTTCAAGGGTGCTGGAACTTGAGCATTATGTGAAGGATGGCAGCACCATGTGGATAACAATGAATATATCGCTTGTAAGAGATCATGCAGGGACTGTTACCGGGTTGCATGGGATCATCAGGGATTTTACGCATCATAAAAATGCAAGGGATTACATCAAGCGAAGGCTGGCACTTGAGAAGATGCTGTTTAAGGTTTCAAAGAAGGCGATTAGTGATAGCAGACCTGAAGATGTATTCAGTAATATTTTAAGGAAATCGGGGATGACCCTGCAGCTTAGCCATTCCTGCTTATATGAATATAACCAGGAGGAAGGTGTTTACCATAAAAGGTATGACTGGCATTCTGATGAAGTATGCACGGGGCATGTCATTGCTGAAACGATTAAATCGGAATGGCTTGCAGAAACATTAAGGGCAGGAATTATTCTGAAGTATTCTTCAGCTGAAATGAAACCAGATGAGCGCATAAAAAATGCTTTACAGCTAAAGGGCACGCAGGCTCTGCTGATTATCCCGTTGGTTGTTGATGGTAAGGTATGGGGATTTTTAAGCTTTCAGGAATGTGAAAGGTCCAGGACCTGGGCAAGGGAGGATATGAAAGTTCTGGCGATGCTTGCCAACATTGTTGTCAGTTTGCTGGAACGGATGAGCAGGGAAAAGGAACTCAGGATAAAGGACCGTTCTATTGAGTTGTCGTCAATAGCTGTTGCCTATTCCGACCTCAACGGGTATCTGACATATGTAAACCCTACTTTTCTCAGGTACTGGCGCTTCAATGCAGTTCAGAATGTGGTGGGAATGAATGTGAATGGAATATGGGCAGAAATGGGTGAACTGTCACAGGTTATCAAAGCATTGCAGAGCCAGGGGGAGTGGAGAGGAGAAATGAAGGCTGTAAGGGTCGATGGGACTACATTTATTGCAGGGGTAAATGCCAATACAATCACCGATGATAAAGGAACCCCGTTATGCTGGCAGGCATCCATCATCGATATTACCGACAGGAAGAAGTGGGAGCGGGATTTGATAAAAGCCAAAGAGCAGGCTGAGGAAAGCAACCGGTTAAAATCGGCTTTTCTTGCCAATATGAGTCATGAAATCAGGACCCCCATGAATGGGATTTTGGGATTCCTGAACGTAATCAGGGATGTTGATCTGACCGCCAGTGAACAGAAGGAATATATTGAGCTTGTCAACAGGAGCGGCAAACGCATGCTGGATACTGTAAATGATATCATTGAAATTTCAAAAATTGAGGCAGGGGAGGTGAGTGTTCAGAAACAACCGGTTTATCTTGATGAAATCCTGAAGTATATGCATGGCTTCTTCAGCAAGGAAGCCAGTGAGAAAGAATTAAAACTGATACTTGATGATAATCCTGACATATTTCAGCTGCAGATTAATACCGACCAGGTAAAGTTTGAAAGCATACTGACCAACCTGATTAAGAATGCCATTAAATTTACTGATAAGGGAGCTGTCCGTTTTGGTGCTTATGTGACAGAAGGAATGGTGAATCTGTACGTCAGGGATACCGGCTGCGGAATCCCGGAGGATCAGATAGAAAAGATATTTAAACAATTTGTGCAGGGCGACATGGGGCACTCACGCAGGTATGAAGGTTCGGGATTGGGCTTATCTATTTCAAAGGCCTATACTGAAATGCTGGGAGGTAAAATCTGGGCAGAGAGCCAGCCCGGCATAGGCAGTGAATTTACATTCTCACATCCTTATTGTCCGCTTCCGTCGGTTTCACGGGATGTTAAGGAAAGTGATACTGAATCGGACAATGATTTTCTGGCAGGGCACAAAATCCTTATCGCTGAAGATGATTTAACCAGCTATATCCTGCTGAAAACCTTTTTAAAACGCTCAGGTGCCAGGTTATATCACGCAGAAACCGGACACGCTGCTGTGGAGATTGTGACAAACAATCCTGACATTTCTATGGTATTAATGGACATCAGGATGCCAGGCATGTGCGGAATTGAAGCCACACGCCTGATTAAAAAGCTGAACAGGAAGATACCAGTCATCGCCCAAACGGCATATGCCTTTGTTGATGAGAAACATGAAGCAATGAAAGCGGGGTGTGATGATCATATCTCAAAACCTGTCGACAGGAGACTGCTGATCCAGAAGATGAAGAAACTGCTTAACTAAGTTGGGTGTTTGACTGCTGATTTTACTGTGATTTTTCTTCGGCCCATTCATAGAACATTTCAATTGCTTTGGCCAGCACTCCTGCAGACCCTTTAAACTCTGCCGAACCGGCAGGAGTGTTGTCCATTCTGTACCATTCGAAGAATCCATTGTTTTTAATAACCCTGTCCATCATAGGCTGTGCCAGTTCGTAAGCCTCTTCAATAAATCCGTTGGCAATCAGCTGCTGAATCATGCGTCCCCCGAACCAGGTCCAGTCACCACCGTTCTGGTATTCATAAGGAGGTGAAACATTTTCGCCAAGTACTTCCGCCGGGTAGGGAGGATAAACCGTCAGCCCGATGGAGGGTGCACCGGCATTTTTTACATTCTCCTTCATCTGTTCCAGCACCACTCCAACTTCATCACGGCTGAGCAATCCTGCTTCAATGGCTACTGCAGTGCCCCCATGATAATGAATGGCATTTTCATCAAAATCACCGGGAAATGGAGACCCTTCAATATACACATGGGGTATGAATTTTTGGTTTTCATGATCCCAGAGATGTTCCCTGACTGCAGCAAAAATGCCGGAATGCATTTTATTCCAGTGCTCTTTTTCTTCAGGTGTCGCGGCAAAGTCTTCCATATTTTTTAAGGCAATCAGCAGCATGGCATTATCATAGATATCGATGCTCCAGTGCGTATTCTCATCAATATCGACCACAGCACCCCCTTCTACCTGCACATCGCCCCAGTCGAAGGTAGTTGCACCGGTAATCAGGCCATGTTGCTCTGAATACCGTTCATTCAGTAAGTAATCAATTGATTTCACAAGCCTGTCATAAACAGTCATGCCTGCAACCTCTTCCTGCAGGATGCCTCTGTCTCCCGTTTTTGATATGTACTTGTATATGGCCTGTATCAATGAGGTCTCCTGGTCGGTTTCCACAGTGTTCTTAAACCCGATATGGCCGGTAGCCGTTTCAGATTCATAGGGATTGGGATCATTCCAGGTAAATCCTTCCCGTGGTACATATCCATCGAGCATTTCGCCGTTAGCCTGCTGAAAATGGAAGAACATCAGCAGATTTTCGCGGATGACCTCCTGGTCGTATTCTTCGCACGACAATTCGATGAATGTGTTTAAATCACGTGACCAGACCATCTGGTACCCTGTGCCTGCATAAAAACCCTTTTTCATAAGCTGGCGTGCCATACTGTCGACCTGTGCAAATGAAGTGTCTGCAAGAATTTTTTCTGCAAGTTCCTGTTCCTGCGTTGTACAGGAATTAAAACAGGCAACAGCAATTGAGATGAAGGTTAAAAAGTATGTCCTGATCATCATTCTTGCGTTTTAAAAACAACCGCTTCAATCACTCATGATGCGCTCAGGCTAAATCATCATGCTTTCATGGTCCTTCTGGCCGACTGCCAGCCCATGTCCGTTATGTACATGTATATCCAGCTGGGGATAGGGGATACGGAGCTTGTAATCTTCTGAACGGCGGTAGAACTTTTCATTCATGTCGAAATAGACACCCCAGTAGTCACTTGATTTGACCCATGCCCTGACAACAAAAATAAGCGAGCTGTCGGAAAGTTCAGATAGACCTGTAAAGGGTGCAGGTTCTGGCAGGATCCGGGGATCTTCTGTTATAAAATCATGGATTGCAGTTTTGAAATTGTCAACTTTGTCTCCATAGGCAATCCCGAATTTCCATTCGACCCTGCGGATTGGTTCTCTTGAAAAGTTTGTCATTGAATTTGTTGACAGCGGTCCGTTGGGAATAAAAATGATTTTGTTGTCGGGGGAGTTAAGCATTGTTGTAAAAATGCCTATCTCCTTCACGGTTCCGCTGAATCCCTGTGCTTCAATAAAATCTCCAACCTGGAAAGGCTTAAATATCAGAAGCATGACTCCTCCGGCAAAGTTCTGCAATGAGCCTGATAAAGCCAGACCAACAGCTAAGCCTGCGGCACCAAGTACTGCAATAAATGATGTCATTTCGATGCCAACCATACCCATTACGCTGATAATGACAAGTGCTTTCAGCAGGATACTCACAAGTCCTTTCAGGAACGGACGCAGCGAGGCATCAATTTTTCGTTTTTCAAGCGTGTGGCCGATACTGCGGCTGATCATGTTAACAATCCACATTCCGGCAACCAGAACAACAATTGCTCCCACAACCCTTGGCCCCCATACAATGACAAGACCATACAGGGTGTCCAGGTGTTGAGACATCCCTGCAACTTCTTCTTTCATGATAGATTATTTTGGTTATTAATAAACAATGATAAACCCATTCCTTAGATAAAATTAGTGAGTTAGAATAAGAAATACAAACATATCGCCTCATTCCAGGGGATTATATTTGCCTTTTCTTCTTCGTGTTCATGATACGTTCCTGTACCTGCAGAGTTGCAGCCAGAGAACATTGGGTTTGATTTATCCAATGGAATGATGTTGCTGGAAGGGAGGCTTTAGCCGTAATTTGTTAAACTTCAGCAAACTGCTGATGTTTCATCTGCGCATACAGTCAATACTCCCCGTTGCAGTAATTAAAGCAGCGGCGAGGGAGGAGGGTGATGGCTGGCCGACCCCGGACTAAGGCGCCGGGGCAATGGAGACTGCTTTCTTGCTGTTGGTTTGCAGGTCACCCGGCAATTAAAATCCTAATTTTTTTCCTATTCCCCCGGGTATATTATCACTTATGGAGTCCTTTCCCAGCCCGCCAAGCATTTCCTGGATGCCTCCGGTACTGTCTTTTCCCTTTGCTGAAGCGAAGTTTCCCAGCTTATTGATTACAAAGGGTACGGCCACTGAGGCAATTTTTGTTGCCACATTGGCAGGAATCCCTGACTTTCCTGAAAGGCTGGCTGCAACTTTGCCCTGCAGACTGCCTGCGAAACCTGTTGATGCACCATCCTTTCCCAAAAGGGACTTTATATCATTGAGCTGTCCGTTACGTGCTTTTTCTGCAAACTCATCCCTGAATGTATTTGTTACAGTTGCGGATGCTTCTTCTGCCTGATTGCTGTTTAATTCATTTTGCTCAGAGAGTTTGCCTGTAAGTTCACTTTTCACTGATTCTAAAAATTGATTTATCATACTGATAATGTTTTTTGAACTGAGAGTATAAGAGAGGTTTTAAATCAGGAGCATCTGCATACCGCCTCGTCACACGGATGCAGATCCTGCCAGCCCGGAATTGTTTCAGGTATCCTTTCAATACCTGCCATAACTTAAATAATGTTGCTCCATTCCTGCCTGCAAATCAACAGGTGCAGTAATGGAAATTAATCGTGCCCCAGCTGTTTTACAAGCTTGTTGTAAATTCCGAATAAGAGAAATGAAGGAGCCCATTGACCTACGAACAGGGCAGTATGACTTTTGCCTGCAAGTTTTAAAGATAAGGAGATGAGCATTGAACCGACAGATGCCCATAAAAATACATCGGAAGGAATTTTTGCTGTTTGCTCTTCTAGTTTCCGTGCAACTTTCCCTTCTTCCTGATTGGGATTAATTTTGTTTACTTTTTCTTTAACGTTTTCCATGATGTGGGTTATTATTCGTATTAGATGACAAAGGAAATGGTTGAAAGTTCACCTGTAAACATTTTTTAAGGACTAGCGGATTGAACTGCTTTATCCAATGTCAAGGTGACTGAAGCAGAAGCCGGGAAGATAAAATGGTGCTGTGAAATCAGGGCTGTTACCAATGATTATTTTTTTTCCGGTTCCAGTCGCGGTGCACTTCCTGTGAATGTCCATTCTGGGCCATTCGAAGAATCCATTGTTGTTAAGGACCCTGACCATCATTGGTTTTGCCAGTTCGTGAGCCTCTTCAGTAAAACTTTGGCAATCAGCTGCTGAATCATACTTCCCCCGAACCAGGTCCAGTCATCGCAGTTCTGGTATTCAAAAGGAGGTGACACATTTTCGCACAGCACTTCCGCAGGCGGCCCGGATGATTTTTTCACCAAGGGGTGAATTACCATGCTCGTCTGACTGGCGGTAGTGCGCATAGCAGCATCGAGGGAGGGTGATGATGATAACTCCAGTAAAACACCTGGGCTGTTCTGTTGTTATGATTAAAAAATTAGGATTCTACCGCTCGATTGCCTAGTTTTGTAAAAAAATAACCATGTGAGGGGAGGAATAATTCAAGAAACTCCCATCGTGCTGACAAGTTTTTTGGCTTAGGTAAATTCCTTTTCTAAACCAGGCCATTTTAATCATGAAGATTACATCTGAAAGACTTGCATACTCACATAAAAAAGAATTGATATGACCACTTTTACAATCAGGCAAAAAGAGATTGCTTATGAAATTGAACCGGAATTGGGGTTAAGTCACTGGTTTGACTGGAAATGGCAAGTACGTCATTCAGTGAAAACCATTGCTGAATTTGAAAGGCTAACCGGCATTGTCTTTGAGGAAGATGATAAAGTTAACATTGAAAAGACGACTGCACATTTTCCGCTTTCCATAACACCGTATTATCTTTCACTTATTGATAAGTACAATTACAGGAACGACCCTGTTTTTAAACAATCCTTTGCTGACACACGTGAGCTGGATATCATGCAGGGCGAAATGAAAGATCCACTTGCCGAGGATAATGATAGTCCTGTACCGGGTATAACTCACCGATACCCCGACCGGGTCCTGTTTCTTGTGAGCAATGTATGTGCAATGTACTGCCGACATTGTACCCGGAAGCGAAAAGTGGGTGATACAGATTTTATTCCGGGTAAGGCACAGATCGAACAGGGACTTGCATACATCAGCCAGACGCCTCAGATTAGGGATGTGTTGTTGTCGGGAGGCGATCCGCTCATGTTGTCAGACGAATATCTTGACTGGATTCTTACCGGGTTGAGGGCTATCCCTCATGTGGAAATTATCAGGATTGGAACCCGTATTCCTGTTGTACTTCCATACAGGATCACCGATAGATTAACGGATATATTAAAGAAACATCACCCGCTATGGATAAATACACATTTTAACCATGTACGGGAGCTTACACGCTCTTCTCGTAAGGCGGTGGCAAAGCTTGCCGATGCGGGGATACCCCTGGGAAACCAGTCGGTGCTGCTGGCAGAAGTGAATGATTGTCCCCGCATTATGAAGGTGCTTGTCCAGGAGCTTGTCAAGAACCGTATACGCCCCTATTATATGTATCAGTGTGATCTGTCGCAGGGCTTATCTCATTTCCGTACTCCTGTTGGTAAAGGCATTGAAATTATAGAAAGCCTGATAGGACATACAAGCGGAATGTGTGTGCCCACTTATGTCATAGATGCCCCCGGAGGCGGGGGTAAAATACCTGTGATGCCTAATTATCTTATCTCCTGGAATACAAATAAAGTTGTCCTGAGAAATTATGAAGGTATTATTACGACTTATCGTGAACCGGATAATTATCCCTATACCTTTTGTGACAGGGATTGCAAAAACTGCAACCTTGACCTTGATTTGAAGGAAGGTCAGGAATATAATGCCATCGGAATTGAAAAGCTTTTAGCTGATTATGATGCTGCAGTATCACTGATCCCGGGAAAGAATGAACGTATAAAAAGAAGAATCAAGAATGGACATAGCCGTTAAATCAGTCATTACACATGATAAACAAAGTGATCGGGTATATTTGATGAAACTGCATCAGGATGATCTTCCTGGAATAGTTGAATATATCGATGACCTGGCAGGTCAGTATGGTTATACAAAAATTTTTGCAAAAATTCCTTCACGGTTTGCACCTTCTTTTATCCGTGCAGGATATTGTATTGAGGCTGTCATACCCAGGTTTTTCCATGACGGAAATGATGTTTTCCTGATGTGCAGATATTTCTCGGAGGATCGCCGAAATACTGAACATGATGCAATCCGGCTTTTCCAGGATTTGTTAGAAAAACCTCATTCGCAGGGTGCATCAGGTCCGCCTGAAAGTTATGTATTAAAGGCATTGGGAGAAGATGACATTGATTCGATGGTCAATGTATTCAGGAAGGTATTTGAATCATATCCATTCCCTGTTTTTGAACCTTCATTTTTGTTACATGGAATGAAATGTGAAGGAACCAGATATTTCGGTGCGTTTTACAAGGAAAAACTGGTTGCCGTGGGGTCAGCTGAGTGCGATGCTATGGAAGGTAACGCAGAGATGACTGATTTTGCAGTGTTGCCTGCTCACAGGGGAAAGCATCTTTCATCCGCATTGCTTTCCCTGATGGAATCTGAACTGGGAAAAGAGGGATTCAGTACGCTGTATACAATTTGCCGGCTGAAATCAATCGCTATGAATAAAACATTCCTGGCAGCCCGGTACAGGTATTCTGGAACATTAATAAGGAATACGCAAATATCAGGTGACATAGAGAGCATGAATGTATGGTACAAGAATTTATGCCCTGCTGAAAATTAAACTTGATAATAGCAGGGTATTTGCCAAAATTTATAACTTTGATGCTGTAAAACATGTTGTTGGATAACATCAATTAATAAAATGGGGATTAAAGATATACTTGAGAATCAAAATTCGGTTTTTTATTTGCTCACGCGTGAAGAAAAACAGGAGCTTGAACGTCATATCTCCCTTACGCACTATAAGAAGAATGAATACGTATTCAGGGAAGGAGAAAAACCTGTAGGGTTCATGATGCTTGTAAACGGCAAGGTGAAAATTTATAAACAAGGCGTGGGTGGACGAGAACAGATTCTCAGGATGGCACGGCCATTAGGCATCATAGGGTACCGTGCGCTGCTGGCCGGTGAACCTCATATCGCTTCCGCAGTTACAATTGAAGAATCACTTATCTGTACTGTTTCAACGGAATTCATCAACGAAGTGGCGCTGAAGAATTACCAGTTCAGCCACTGGATGATTACTAAACTTGCCAGGGAGATGGGATTTGCCAATTCGCGGACCGTTACCCTGACCCAGAAGCATATTCGTGGCAGGCTGGCTGAAACGCTCCTGCTTTTGAAAGACAAGTATGGATTTGAGCATGATGGTGTGACCCTGAGGGTTTATCTTTCACGTGAAGACATTGCCAGCTTTTCGAATATGACTGCTTCCAATGCCATCCGTACCCTCTCTACGTTTGCAAATGAAAAGATGATAGCCATCGACGGACGCAAGATTAAAATTCTGGATGCCCCGCGCCTCGACAGGGTGAGTAAGCTGGGGTAATTGTCAGTTTTTCTTAATCAGGTTAATCATACAGATAAATTCTTTTGACCCGCTGTGATATTCCTGTAAGAATTTCATAAGGAATGGTTCCCGCTTTTTCTGCTACTTCTGTTACCGGGATGTGTGGCCCGAAGAATTCAACCTCATCACCGGTCGCGACATTGTGACCGGTTACATCGAGCATGAGCATGTCCATACAAATGCTTCCCACAACCGGCACCCTTTTCCCGTTGATATATGCTTCTCCATTCCTGTTTCCCAGCTTCCTGTCAAGCCCGTCGGCATAACCTACCGGCACAACTGCAATCCTGCTCTCACGCGTAATTGTCCCTTTGCGGCTGTACCCGATGGTTTCACCCGGTAATAATGTTTTTACCTGCGACACAACACTTTTGAAAGTACCTGTATGCATAAGTGGCAATCCGGTTATGGAAACGCCGTATAATCCGATACCCAGACGGACCATTTCCATGGCGTGCTGATGAAAACGCTCAATTCCTGCTGAGTTCAGGATATGCCGCATAAACGGATATGACAGCTTTTTATCCAGAATGCCGGTAAGTTCTCCGAACCTGGTTATCTGCTGCTGGGTAAAATTGTCAAGTGAAGGTTCATCACTGGCTGCCAGATGGCTGAAAACTGAAACTACTTTTAGTAATTTATTTTGCGAGAGGAACTCAGCGGCTTCTTCAAGTTCACGGGCTGATTTAAATCCAAGCCTGTTCATCCCTGTATCAAGTTTCAGGTGAACCGGAAATTCCTTTTCACCTGAAAAAGAAACTGCCCTTGTGAAGTTCCGGAGTAATCCGAGGCTGTAAATATTAGGTTCGAGCCTGAAGTCGATGATGTTGCGAAAGCTTTGTTCTTCGGGATTCATTACAACAACCGGGATATGAATGCCTGCCCTTCGCAGTTCGATGCCTTCATCGGCAACAGCCACCGCCAGATAATCGACGTTGTGGTACTGCAACACTTTGGCCACTTCCACATCACCGCTGCCGTATGAAAAGGCTTTCACCATCACCATCATTCTGGTTCCGGGGTTAAGCAGACCCCTGTATATATTCAGGTTGTGCACAAGGGCATTCAGGTCGATTTCCAGAACCGTTTGGTGAGCTTTCTGCTGCAGCATTGCTGAAACCTTTTCGAAGGTGAATTCACGGGCACCTTTAATCAGGATCGTTGAATCGGTGTAATCGCCCCGTCGCACCTGCTTTTCAAATGCAGAGGTTGACAGGTAAAATCTTTTCTCTGTTGAGAAATGATGGGCATGTGCCGAAATTTCAGGGCCTATGCCTGTCAGTTGATCTATCTCCCACTGAACGAGCAGCTGGTTTACCTGGCTGTACAGTTCTTCCGGAGGAATGCCAGTCTGCCTGATATCAGAAAGTATCACCTGCTTTTTTTGATGTTTTTTCTGTGCCTGCTGATGCAGTACTGTAAGGGCAATTGTCAGTGATGCCAGATCGGAATTGTAGTAGTCGTTAATGAGCAGGCAGTTGTTAATGCCTTGCCTGATTTCGAGGCGCATGGCCACCGCAGCAAGTATGCTGAAACGGTTGATTATTTTCTGCGGGTCATCGAGAAGGGCAAGGGCCGCAGTAAAACAGTGACAGGCATTTTCAATTGAAGAATCATCGGTAAAAGGGATTTCAAACTGCCATGACTTTTCATTGTAAGTTGCTGTCAGGGCAGTTTTTGCTGCATGGCTTTCTTTTTTATAATATACTGCCGAAGGTTGAGCGTGAAGTGTCCAGCTTAATTGTCTGATGTGCCATTTCCTGCAGTATATGTTGACAATGTCACTTGTTATGCGGTCATCGCTGCAGTGTATAAGGGTTTTTGCCTCCTGAAACAGAAGAAGTTTCTCGAGGGTTTTCTCTTTTTTTGAATTGAAGTTCTCCTGGTGGGCATCACCAATATTAGTGAGAATCCCTATATCAGGCCTTACGAGGGGTGCCAGGTTTTTCATTTCGTCAGGTTCAGAGATGCCTGCTTCAATGATGGCAAGATTATAGTGATTGTCAGAAAGTAGAACCGAAAGGGGGACTCCCACCTGGGAATTATAGCTTTTGGGGCTCCTGACAATATCATATTCACCTGAGAGAAGTTCAAAAAGCCATTCTTTAATGATTGTCTTTCCATTGCTTCCTGTAATCCCCACGAATGGATAATTAAACTTCCGGCGGTGGTACGCCGCAAGCTGCTGCAGGGCAATTGTTGTATTTTGTACAACTATGCAGGCTGCATTTTCGGAAATATAATTCCTGTCGGATATCACAAAGCACTTCAGTCCTCTGTCAAGCAGCGCCGTAATATAATGGTGCCCATTGTTTCGCGGTCCGGTAAGTGCAAAAAACAGTGCATTGCCCTGGTGAAGGAATGCCCTGCTGTCGGTGATAATCTGGTTGACAGAAAAGAAATCAAATTCCTGTGGCAGGTACAGTGTGCCACCTGTGATTTCTGCAATTTCCTGAAGTGTGAATTCAATCATTTGCCTGAACTGACAGCAGGTGGGACTTTATTTGATGGCTGCCGTGTTGCCAGCTGATAACAGGTGCGGCAAAGCGGCTCGTATTCATCTTTTTCGCCCAGCAGTACAACCTGCTCCCTGGTTGAAATCCGGTGCGAGAACTGTGCAATGCTGCCGCAGCGCACACAAATGGCATGTACCTTTGTAACATGATCGGCGATGGCAAGAATGCCGGGCATGGGTCCGAATGGGGCGCCCTTGAAGTCCATGTCGAGTCCGGCAACGATAACCCTGATGCCAAGATTTGCCAGACTGTTGACAACATCTGTCAGCCCGGAATCAAAAAACTGGGCTTCGTCGATGCCAATTACATCCACGTTGCCTGAGAGAAGCAGGATGTTTGAGGAATTTTCAACAGGCGATGAGCGGATTGCATTTTCATCATGTGAAACCACATCGGTTTTTGAATATCGGATATCCACGCAGGGTTTGAATATCTCCACCTTCTGGCGGGCAAATTTAGCCCGTTTAAGTCTTCTGATGAGTTCTTCTGTTTTACCCGAAAACATTGATCCTGTGATGGCTTCAATTGTTCCCTGCTTTCTGTGCCCGTTGATATCTCTTTCAATAAACATGTAACCGCCGGTGAATTAGAAATTAAAATGATTATTTTTACAAAATTAATTTTTAAAAGCAATAGCCCGTCATAAGTATGGAAAATAAAAAGCTTGTAAAAATTCTGATAAAGGATATGGCTGAACTCGAGGAACTGATTGCAGGGATGAAAATGGCCCGGCGGTTTGATCTTCTTGAAATGGAATTTATTCACACCCGTGCCAAAGGAGTTTTGCAGTTGCTGCAGATTCTTGAGCAGAGGGAAGAGCCTGTCATGCAGCAGGAGAATCCTGTTGCCTTTGTTGATACACTGAAGGAGAAAGTTAAAGCTGCAGTGCATGCTTCTGTATCAGTTCAGCAGGTGGCAGATGCAGATGCTGCTGTTGACCTCAACATGGAAGAAGAACAGGAAGAAGAGCAGGCTGCAACCCTTTCTCCTGAGCCTGTTGTGAAAATTGATGAGCCTGAAGCAGAAGCTGATGAGCATATCTCAGCAGTGGAACCCCGGGCAGAAGAAGATAAAGCTCCTGTCGGTAAGGAAGAAGAAGTGAATCAGGTTGTAGTTGTCAGGCAGGAAGAGGAAGTTAACCAGGTAGTAGCTGTCAGGCAGGAATCAGGGGAGGAATTGCTGCTAGAGAATAATCATCATGCAGAAGCAGGTTCAACACTTGGTGAGAGTTTCCTGAAAGGTAAATCCCTTGGCGACATGATCACCGAACAGGTGAAACTTGAATTCAAGCTTTCAAACCGTCCGGTCAGCAGTATACAGTCGTCAATAGGAATTAATGACAGGTTCCAGTACATCAGGGAATTGTTTGACGGTGACAACAGGAAGTTTACCGAGGCAGTAAAAACCCTCGATTCGATGCACAATGTGAAGGAAGCGGTAGAATACCTTCGAACAAATTTTAAGTGGAAGAAGAATGAAACCAGCCTTAAATTTGTCAACCTTGTGAAACGCAGGTTTCAGAACCCTGTAAACGGCTGACCCGTTCAGCATGATTCTCAGTTAAATGGATAACAAGGGGAAACTGATCCTGGTGCCTACACCCATTGGTAATCTTGATGACATCACTGTCAGGGCTATCAATGTGCTAAAAAAGGCCGATATGATCCTTGCAGAGGATACCCGGGTTTCATCGAAACTGATGAACCATTTGGCGATCGATAAAAAGCTGACACCGCACCATAAGTTCAACGAGCATAAATCCCTTGGGTTTGTGATCTCGAAGCTTGAGGAGGGTATGACCGTTGCTTTGATTTCGGATGCAGGCACTCCCGGCATTTCCGACCCGGGATTCCTGCTTGTAAGGGCATGTGTTGAAAATGGGGTAGAGGTGGAATGCCTCCCCGGAGCCACTGCCCTGATTCCTGCCCTTGCTGTTTCGGGACTGCCTTCCGACCGTTTTGTTTTTGAAGGATTTTTACCGCAGAAAAAAGGAAGGCAAAAACGTTTGCAGGAACTGGCTTTTGAACATCGAACACTCATATTTTATGAATCGCCTTACCGCCTGCAAAAATCATTGGGGCAGATGGGTGAATTTTTTGGTGAAACAAGGCAGGCCTGTGTGTGCCGGGAGTTATCGAAACTTTTCGAGGAAGTTAAACGGGGAACTTTAAAGGAGCTGGCTGACTACTATGCGCAGCACCCTCCTAAAGGTGAGATAGTAATTGTTGTGGAAGGGCTGCATAAAAAGAGTCCGGTCAACACCGGAGAATAAAGTGTGGTAAGAAAGAAATATACCCATCTGTTTTTCGACCTCGACAGTACGCTGTGGGATTTCGACAACAATTCGCGGGATGCCATGTATAATGCCTTTCTTCATTTTCAGATGCATCGTCATTGTACTTCGTTTTTACTCTTCTTTGAAACCTACTGCAGGATTAACATGCTGCTTTGGGATGAATTCAGGAAGGGAAAACTTGTCAAAAAGGATCTGGTAAGGCAAAGGTTCAGCCTTACTTTTAATGAATTGAATATCGCCGGGTATGATCCGCTTGCTTTAAATGACTTTTATCTCCGGGAGATGCCTCACCAGAAGAGGCTGATGCCGGGTACAGAAGAGTTGCTGCCGTATCTGAAGAGTAAAGGTTATCTGTTATATATCATTACAAATGGCTTCAGGGAAGTCCAGCATCAGAAGCTTAAACTGGCAGGGATTGATAAATATTTTTCAAAAGTCTTTATTTCGGAAGATATAAAAGCTACAAAGCCTTCACCTGAAATTTTTGAATATGCTGTTAAATCGGCCAATGCCAGGAAGAAAAATTGTCTGATGATTGGCGACGACTGGCATGCCGACATTGAAGGCGCTATCGGTTTTGGAATGGACGCAGTATATATTAACCATTCACATGATAATCTCCTGCATCGGCAGGTTCTTCCCGTATCGCAGCTGCTGCAGGTATCAGCACTTGCAGATCTTGGCAACTACCTTTGAAATTGCTTTTTATTTTTAAGCCTTAGTGCTTAATGATTTCTTTTCATGATCATTTACCAATATTTTAACATTTAAGACATAAATATTGAGTTGTTGCTGATAATCAATTGATTAATGGTTTCCGGCATGCATCTTCTCCTGAACAGTAATAATGCATAAAGACTTTATTGCGCTGTTGTAATCTTACAAATTGTTAACGATTCATTATAAAAATTGAATTTCTGATTAAGGAAGATAAATAAATTTTTATATTTGTAAGTGTTAAGAAATTTTAACATTTATTGATGAACATTATTTCCGGGGGGGAATCAGGGGAAAAAATACTCACTTTTCTATAATTCTATTGCTGATTAATTTTAAACATTTTACTATGAAAAAGATTGCGTTTTTATTTTCGATCCTTCTTTTCATGGGAGCATTGGCTGTCGATGCCCAGACGCGGTTGATAACCGGATCGGTTACATCCGCTGATGATGGCAGTCCAATCCCGGGAGTTTCGGTTTACGTTCAGGGCACTACTTTGGGTACTGTTTCTGATCTGGATGGTAAATATTCCATACAGGTTCCTGAGGATGCACAGAATCTTGTGTTTTCATTTGTAGGGATGGCAGCACAGGAAATTGCCATTGCCGGAAGGAGTACGGTTAACGTGGTCATGCAACCCCAGGCCATTGGCGTTGATGAGGTTGTTGTGACAGCTTTAGGTACCACCAGGGCAAAAAAATCACTGGGTTATGCCTCTCAGGGGGTGAGTAGTGAAGAAATTACTGCCACCAATGTATTAAATCCGATTTCAGCCCTTTCTGGGAAAGTGGCAGGAATGCAGATTGCCGGTCAGAATTTTGCAGGTTCTCAAAATATTTTAATCAGGGGCGCCAGTTCGTTCAGCCAGAACAACCAGCCGCTCTTTGTGGTTGACGGGGTTCCGGTCAGCAACGAGAACTTTAATACAACATCGACACAAACAGGAGGTGGGGGTTATGATTACGGTTCAATGATTAATGACCTGAACCCACATGATATTGCAAGTATTGATGTGCTGAAGGGAAGTGCTGCTTCAGCCCTTTATGGAAGCCGCGGACAGAATGGTGTTATCATGATTACTACCAAATCGGGCCGGGCTGGTAAAAAATCATTCACTGTAGAATTGAATTCAGGTATGAATTTCGAAACTGTTTCAATTCTTCCTCGCCAGCAAAACCTATATGGAGGAGGTGATGGTGATTTTGAAACGGTCACTATTCCCGGACATGGGGATTTTAAGGTTGTATATTATGCAATGGATGAAAGCTGGGGACCAAAATATGATGGAACGCAGGTTCTTCACTGGTGGGGAGCTGCCGATTTTGAAAAAGGGATTACTGATCGTCCGGTTACAGCGCCATGGGTAGCCCCGGCCAACGATGTCAGGTCGTTTTATGAGACTGGCATTACTTATCAAAATTCAGTCAATATCGTTTCAACAAGTGATTTTTCAGCTCTCCGTATCGGGTATACAAACTCAAACATGACGGGGATCCACCCAAATTCACAACAGGATAAGCATAACTTCAACATCAACGGTGAAACTTCATTATTTGATGGCTTTATTGATGTATATTCCAACCTGAATATTGTTTATACTGAAACCCTCGGGAGGCCACAGTTTGGGTACGGTGATAATTCACAATCACAGAAGTTCTTCCAGTGGGGACAACGGTCACTTGATTTTGACAAGCTCAAAGATTATATCAACCCCGATGGAACCCAAAGGACCTGGAACCGAGAATCATGGGATGATGGAACACCCGTTTATTCCGATAACCCTTACTGGACTGCTTATAAGAATTACCAGGATGATGATCGTCTCCGTATCTTTGGACGTGCTGGTATAAGTTTAAATCTTACTGACTATTTAAGGGCATCTGGAAACTTTTATTATGATACTTATAACTTCAACCAGCGTGAAAGAGTGTCAATTGGTTCACAGGCCATGTCGGCCTATAGCCGAGTTAACCGGCAGGCAAGGGAAACTAATATTGAAGGAAAACTTGATTTTAATAAAACCTTTGACGATTTTAATGTACTTGCCATGATTGGGGGAAATAGCCGGAGTGAAGTATATTCCAGATTTAACGGAGACACTAATGGAGGGCTGGTAATTGACGGTTTATGGAACCTTAATAACTCAGCCAATCAGGCTTTGCTTGATGATTTTAACAGAGAACTTAAAGTAAATAGTTGGTTTGCTTCTGCCAGTGTCGGATTTCGAGATATGATTTATATTGATGGAACATTCAGGCAGGATTTTGACTCTTCCCTTCCGGTTGACAATAACTCATACTCATATTCTTCCGTTTCTGGAAGTTTTATCTTATCAGAACTAGTAGATTTAACGTGGATGAATAACTTAAAGCTGCGTGCAAATTATGGTGAAACTGGAAATGGCACCAGTCCGTACCAGGTATATAATGTTTATACTATTGGCAATCCGTTCCAGGGAAATCCAACATTTACCAACCAGACAAGACTTAAAAACCAAGGTTTGCAGCCAGAGCTGACAAAAGAAATTGAATTTGGACTTGAAGGGGCATTTTTCAAAAACCGTTTTGGGTTCGATTTCAGCTATTATGACAGGAATACTGAAAATCAGATAGTCCCAATTGAGGTTAGTGGGGCAACGGGATATACATCAAGGGTTATTAACGCCGGGAAGATTAATAACAAGGGAGTTGAATTTCTTGTTTATGGCAGCCCGGTCCGTACAAATGATTTTAGCTGGGATATTACACTGAATTATGCAAAAAACAAAAATACTGTACTGGAACTTCCTGAAGGACTTGATAAGCTTCAGCTTGCTGCTGCTCCATTCGGTGGTGCTTTGTTGACCGCTGTTGAAGGAGCTACATTCCAGGAACTGATCGTATATAACTATAAGTTTGATGAAAACGGTAATAAGATTATTGGCGCAAATGGGATGTACTTGAGAGGCGAACTGGAATCGGTGGGGTCTGTTCTCCCGGACTATACAGCAGGTATCCGGAATGCTTTACGATACCGGAACTTTGATGCCAGTGCGCTGATTGATATATCAAAAGGTGGGGTTTACTATTCTTTAACCCACATGTGGGCCATGTATTCTGGTATGGCTGAAGAAACAGCTACTCCAACTTCAAATGGTAACACTATCAGGGAAGATGGACTTATTCTTGAGGGTGTAACTGCAGATGGCAAACCTAATGAAACAAGGATATCAGGCCAGGGTTGGGCATTCAGGCATTATCATGGCTATGGAACACCAAGTGCCACCAGCGTTTTTGATGCATCATACATAAAGTTAAGAGAAGTTACTGTGGGTTATACTTTGCCAAGGTTTGTTGATGTAATACAGTCGGTAAGGGTTTCACTGTATGGCCGTAATTTAGCGGTGTGGGGACTTGGAAACAAGGGGATAGATCCTGAAACGGTTGTAGGTGGTTCCGGAAATATCCAGGGACTTGAAGGGGGAATCATTCCTTCCACAAGCAACTATGGTTTCAATGTAAGAATCAATTTTTAATCATTTTAACAAAGGGAAAAGATGAAATCTTTAAAATATATCGCATTGATTTTTGCAGGTATTTTCATGTTTACCTGCGATGTGGATTATTACAGCGATCCCAATAGTCCAGAGGTGCCGCCAACTTATGGCATTATCAACAGGGTCCAGAAACAGTTTATGCTGAATACCCGTGATGTGTGGTTCTCGGGACGCCAAAGCCTTTTGTGGGTTCAGTACTGGAATCAGGTGAACTATACTGAAGAAGACAGGTTTCAGTACCGTGAACCTGTAAATCTGAATGCATGGAATGCTATTTATAAAAATGCACAGGACTTATGGGATCTAATAGAACTGAATACCAATGATGATACAAGGGGGGATATGCAGCGTTTTGGTTCCAATCAAAACCAGATTTCAGCAGCCCGGATTATGCTTGTATATGTTTATCTTCATGCGGTTGAATTATGGGGTGATGTGCCCTATGCCTCCTACGGCAGCGACAATCAGACCTTTCAGGCAAACCAGCTGAAGACAAATGGAATAGATGCTCCTGTTTATGCTAAACAGCAGGATATTTATGCCGACATGCTCAATGAGCTCGCAGAAGCTCAGGCTAGTATCAATACGGATGAAATTGTAATTGAAGGTGATAACTTTTATGGCGGAGATCCTGAACAATGGATGAAGTTTGCAAATTCACTGAGGCTTCGTATTGCCAATCGCATTAAACATGTATATCCTGCAGCACAACAACATATCACTGCTGCCATAGCCGCGGGTGTGATGGAATCGAATGCCGACAATGCAGGTGTAGCCTTTGAGGGAAATGCTGTGAACGGAGCTCCTATGTACCAGGGTTTTGTGGTTGATGCACGCCGGGATTTTGCTCCTTCCATGCAGTTTGTTCAGTTGCTCCAGGGCGAACGTGGACCCTTTAGCGTGGAAGATCCGAGGCTTGATATCTTTGTCGCTGACAATGCACAGGGTAACAAGGTTGGTATTCCCTTGACTGCAGCCAATAATATTGTTGGGGCCTTCAACTGGGAATCAAATCCCGGGGCAGCTATACTGGCTCCTGATTATACAGAATATTATATGGAGTATGCTGAGGTTTGCTTTATCATGAGTGAACTAAATAACTGGGACCAGCAGTGGTACCTGGAAGGCGTAAAAGCATCGATGCAACGATGGGGTGTTTCTCAGTCAGAAATAGATGCGTATGTGGCTGCCCTGCCACCTGCAAATGCCGAAACTGTTTTGACACAGAAATACATTGCGCTTTACATGCAGCCACATGAAGCATGGAGTGAATACCGCCGTACCGGGTATCCAACTACACTGGTAAGGCCCAATACCCCATATGAATATACATTTCCTACTGCAGAGGGACTAATAACCCGTGAGTATGAATTTGTACCTATCGGTGGTCTTACTGACCTGCCTGAAAGAAATGCATATCCTCTGAATGAGGCAGGTATTAATGAAGATAATGTGAAAGCTGCCGGACAAGCCATGGGAGGCAATACCCAACAAACCAAGCTCTGGTGGGCTACGAAAATTTATTTGAACTGATATTTAAATGAGTTTGTGAAAAAGCTCCGGTACATGACCGGAGCTTTTTTTGTGTCTACATATCTGGGGCAGTTTATAATTGTCAATCAGCCTGAGTGCCTTGAAACCGGATATGCAAGGGGTGAATAATGGTCAAATTGCTGTAAGCCATATAAAGACAATCCAGAATATAGTTTTTCTAAAATAATGGTAAAATATAATTATATTCCAGCCAGATGTTGTCAGGAAATTATCATTTTTAATCAACCATAAGTTCTTAAAAGCTAGTCTTTAAAAAAAATTAAGCTGAAAAGCTTAAAAATGATTGTTTGATTTTATATTTTCATATCTTAGAGGCATTTAAAACCGGCCAGGGGGAACTCACTCTTCTTATATCAAAAATTACCTTCGCAGATAATTAAATCTCCCTGGCTTTTTTATTTTCTTCAATAACTTTCAATCTGAATATATACCCCACCAATAAATTTGAATTTGTATTTGCAAATGGAATCTTTTTTTATATTTGTCACCTGTTAAACATTTTTAACATTAGGGACTGAACAATTTTGGATAGACTAAAAATCAAGCGAAATTCTCACTTTTTTATATGTTGTATAGCTGATTAATTTTTTAACTTTTAAATCTTGTTCTATGAAAAAAATTGCGATTATTTTCACGATGCTTCTTTTCATGGGATCGCTGACCGGAATAGGTCAGACGCGTTTAATCAACGGACGCGTTACATCATCAGAAGATGGCGGTTCTATACCCGGAGTTTCGGTAGTTGTGCCCGGCACTACGCTTGGGACAGTTACTGATATGGATGGCAACTATTCACTGATGGTGCCTGAAACAACACGGGCTTTGATGTTCAGTTTTATAGGATTCCGCACACAGGAGGTTCAGCTGGAAGGCCGCAGCAGGCTGGATGTGGTACTTCAGGTTGATGTATTCTCGGTCGACGAAGTGGTGGTTGTTGGTTACGGTGTTCAGCAAAAGCGCGATGTGACCGGTTCCATCTCAACAGTTAAAGGTGATGATATACGCCTTGTTCCTGTTCAGTCATTCGACCAGGCACTGCAGGGGAAAGCTTCAGGGGTTATGATTACAATGCCAAACGGCGTGTTGAACAATCCTCCCGTCATCAGGGTACGTGGATTCAACTCAATTACTTCAAGTTCATATCCGCTGATAGTTGTTGACGGTGTTCCTGTATTTACAGGTAATGCATCAAATACTAATGCTGCTTCCAACCCGCTTGCAGATATCAATCCTTCAGATATCCTTTCCATGGAGGTTCTAAAAGATGCTTCGGCTACTGCAATCTATGGTTCGAGGGCTGCCAATGGGGTAATCCTTATCACTACAAAAAGGGGAACCACTGCAAAAGCTAAAGTGTCATACGATGGTTATTTTGGATATACCCAGCCTTACCGCATCTATGATATGATGAATTCGGCACAGTACATAGAGCATAAAAATAAGGCATTGGCAAATAACCCTGCTGCTCTGCCCGGTCCTTTCACAATTCCGAATGGTCCTGATGGCAAACCCATTGATACAAACTGGGCCGACCATGTTTACCAGACCGGTTTCCAGCATTCCCATACTTTCTCAGTATCAGGAGCAACACAGGCAACTTCTTACTACCTGAGCCTTGGATACAATGATCAGGAAGGGATGATCCGGAAAAACACATTTGCAAGGGAGAATGCCAGGCTGAACCTTGAGCATAAGGTAACCCAGTACCTGAAATTTGGTGCCAATGTAACTGTAACAAACAGTTTAAATGCTGCACCCAATACAGGGTCACTGTTCGATCAGGCATTTAACACTGCTGGTGCCGCCCGACTGGCTTTTGTTCTTCCGCCCAACCTTGCTCCGTATAATAATGACGGTACATATAATATAGCAGGTTCGGCAATCGGCAATATGGGCCAGCCGGTAGCTAACTATGGGTATTTCAACCCGGTACCCAGTTTCGACCTGAATAAGTTTACAGCCGAGAGTGACAGGATAATCGGTAATTTCTCAGCTACACTTGAGCCACTGAAGGGTCTTTCTCTAAGGACAGTTTATGGTATCGACCGTCTTTCGGTAGAAAATAAAGTATTTCAGACAGGCTTAACCGGTGAAAGCTACAGTACAAATGGTTACGCATGGAACGGTATGAACCGGTTGAACCGCTGGACCTGGACCAATACAATTGATTATGTGGTTTCAATTGACGACAAATACAACCTTGGACTTCTTGCAGGTGCTGAGGAGCAGTATACAAATGGTAATTACTGGTGGGGTGGCAAACAAAATGTGGCCGACCCGTTCTTTACTACTTACCAGGGTTCATGGGTGACTGCCGTCATGGGTGGTGGAAGTCAGTATGAAAACTATTTTGTTTCATATTTCGGAAGGTTTAACTTCAATTACGACAAAAAGTATTATGTTGAAGCAAGTGTGCGTAATGACGGATTTTCAGGCCTTGCAGAAGGAAAGAAATTCGGAAACTTTGGAGGAGCTTCTGTGATGTGGAACATCTCAAACGAAAGTTTCGTGCAGGATGGTGCAATCGGAAACCTGTTTTCTGACCTGAGGCTGAAAGCAAGCTTTGGCCAGGTAGGTAATATGACGGGTATTGGTTCGTATGCTTCCCTGTTTTTATATGGCTCAGGGGTTTACGGAGCTGCACCTTCATGGACATTCAACCAGGCAGGTAATCCCGAACTGCAGTGGGAAACAAGTGACAAATATGATATCGGCCTGAGCTTCGGGATGTTTAAAGATAAGATACAGGTTGACCTGAACTGGTTCTACAACGATGTTAATGATCTGATTCTGGATGTTCCGCAATCACCTTCCAAAGGTATTCCCGGCAACACAATTCCAATGAACATAGGGTCAATGTATAATACCGGCTATGAACTTTCTTTGACAACCTATAATGTTGCAAAAAAAGGATTCAGCTGGACCACGAATTTTAACATCAGCACCCTGAAGAATGAAGTCACAGAGCTGGCTCCGGGAGTAACGGAAATTGTGGGAGTTACTGCTGGCCTTGAAACAACCAGCCGTACATTTGTTGGACATCCTGTAGGAAATATTTTCGGAATCGAAACAAGGGGTGTAGATCCCCAGACTGGCCGGAGGGTATTCGTAAATGCTGAAGGCAAGGAAATCCTTTACCAGCATGAAGCTGCTGCTGCCAGCCGGTGGATATACCGTGATGGCGGGGCTAATGCTCCTGCAATCTCCCTGAATAAAGATGGTAAGATTCTGGGTTCGCCGCTGCCGACTATCTATGGTGGTTTGGATAACAGTTTTACATTTGGAAACCTTGATTTGTCGGTTAACCTGACATATGCCCTCGGTTTCGAAGTATATAATGGTTCAAAAGCCGGATTAAGAGACCAAAGATGGTGGAACAATACAGTTGAGGTGTATGAGAAAGCATGGAAAAATCCAGGTGACAAGACAAGTATACCAAAACCTATATTCAATGACAACGTATCCAATGGTTCTTCCATGGTCATTTCGGAAAACGTTGAAAAAGGTGATTATGTAAAGGTCAGAAATGTGTCAGCCGGCTATACATTCAAACTCCCCGGTTCAACAGGAATTGACCGTGTAAGGGTTTACACCCAGGTGTTCAACGCTTACGTGTTCACCAAATATACAGGTTCAGACCCTGAAGTATCGACAAATGCCAACAGCAACCTTGCTCCTGGTATTGACCGGAATACTGTCCCGCAGGCTAGAACTTATGCTTTTGGTCTCAACTTATCATTTTAATATATAAAAATCAAGAATATGAAAAATATAATAAAAGGCTCAGTTTTATTGATGTTGTTGGTATTTGGGGCTTGTAATACCGATTACCTCACGCCTGAACCCCGCACTTCGCTGGGTGAACTGCAGGCATTCGATACGAAAGACAGGATTGTCGGGCAGGTCAATGGGATGTATGCCATGATGAAACACGGGCAATTCCTCGGAGGCCGGTATTTCGTATACAATGATATCAGGGGTGATAATTTTCTCCCTAAGAGTACCAACCTTGTCACAGGTTATGCCACATGGAACCATAATACGCTCAGTTCAACCAATGAAGTCAGGGATTTGTGGGGAAATGCCTATGCTGCTGTGAATGCAATCAATATTTTTCTAGAAGGACTTGACTCTAGGTGGACCTCAGGTGCACTTTCAGGAATTATCACTGAAGCTGAATATAATCAATATAAAAGTGAAGCCCTGTCTTTAAGGGCAGTGACTTATTTTTCACTGCTTCAGCTGTATGCACAGCCATATAACAAGAACAACGGGGCAAGCCCGGGTCTCCCATTAAGGTTGAAAGCAATGAAAACCGGAGCCGATAATGATTTGGCCAGAAGCAGCGTTGCAGAAGTCTATACCCAGATTCTTGCTGACCTGAATGCAGCCGAAGGTATGGCTGCAGCTAATCATGGTTCTGATTTGCTCAATACCACAAGGATCCATAAGAATACAATCATTGCTTATAAAACCCGTGTTTATCTGCACATGAATAACTTTGCCCAGGTACAGACCGAGGCAAACAAAATTGTTTCGGCCGGAGCGCCCTTTTCAGCTCCTGCAGGAGTGGCAAATGCACTTGCCCCGACGTTCGCAGGGGTGTGGGCTGCGCCTTATACAAGCGTAGAGTCAATGTTCTCGATGCCTTTTACAGCTACAAACCTGGCAGGAACCCAGAATTTCCTTGCGCATTATCATCATCCCAATTCGGCTGAATCATACTATATTAATACAGCAGGTTCGGCTTATACCAAGCTTAATGATGAAGATGCCCGCAAGAAATTGTTTGCCACCGGAACAGTTTCAGGTGTTGGCACTGTTTATTTTGTAGGAAAGTATACAAATTTCACATCACCGGTTGATTATGCGCCTGTTATCAGGTATGCTGAAGTATTGCTCAACCTTGCTGAAGCAATTGTCAGGGGAGGAAACTCAGTTACCCAGAGGGCTGTCGACCTGTTGAATGCTGTCAGGACAAGATCTTATGCAGCAGGAGCATATACACTTGCCGATTTTTCTTCAGTTGCTTCTTTTCAGCAGGCTGTGATGGATGAAAGGAATATGGAGTTCCTGGGAGAAGGAATCCGCAATATGGATTTGTTAAGAACAGTTTCAGCTATTCCTGGGAAAGGAAGTGCTGTGGCTCTTGAACCATCAAGTCCCAACTACATCTGGCCTATTCCTGAAAGTGAGCTTAATATAAACAAGCTGATGACAGGGAATTAATAAAGAAATGATAATAAAAAGAAGGCTGCAGAAATGCAGCCTTTTTTATTAATTCTAATTTATTGAAATCAGGTCATTTAAAAAAAGTTCACATTAACACTTAAATTTGTTTAAATTGATGGGCTTTTAACTTCTTCATAATGAATAATTTTGCACAGGAGCTTCTTTGCCAGCATCCTCTACTGCCTGTTTCTTTGCCCGAAAAGATGATTTTTATCAACTATTCTAAATTTCTTTTGTTATAAAAAAACACAAACCGAATATGTAAAGTATTGGACGATCGGTATTTTAATAATGTTTAAGCTTTTGTTAATTTTCAAAAACACTCAATTCTATGAAAAAGATCACGCTTTTTTTATCGGCACTTCTTTTCATTGGAATATGGTCAGCTGATGCACAGACAAGGATGATAACCGGCAGGGTTACTTCAGCAGAGGATGGCGGTCCTATTCCGGGAGTATCGATATCAGTGCAGGGAACCACACTCGGAACAGTTTCCGATATGGATGGCAACTATTCCCTACAGGTACCACAGGAAGCACAAACACTTGTCTTTTCATTTGTGGGAATGGCAACCAGTGAGGTTCCCATCCAGGGAAGGACTACCATAAATGTATCGATGCAATCACAGGCCATAGGCGTTGATGAGGTTGTGGTGACTGCACTGGGGACAACCCGTGCAAAGAAATCGCTTGGATATGCATCGCAGGGGGTCAGCAGTGAAGCCATCACTGCCACCAATGAGTTGAATCCAATCTCTGCCCTTTCCGGTAAAGTGGCCGGGATGCAGATTTCAGGCCAGAATTTCGCCGGCTCGCAGAATATCCTCATCAGGGGAGCGAGTTCATTTAGTGGAAATAACCAGCCGCTTTTTGTAGTTGACGGAGTTCCGGTCAGTAATGAGAACTTTAATACCACCGCCACACAAACAGGTGCCGGGGGGTATGACTACGGCTCCATGATTAACGACCTGAATGCCTATGACATTTCCAGTATCGACGTGCTGAAGGGCAGTGCTGCCTCGGCCCTCTACGGAAGCCGGGGCCAGAACGGGGTCATCATGATCACTACAAAATCAGGCCGGGCCGGCAGAAGGTCTTTCTCGGTTGAACTCAATTCGGGGATAAATTTCGAAACAGTTTCCATCCTTCCACGCCAGCAGAATCTGTATGGTGGCGGATACGGTGATTTCGAAACTGTAAACATACCCGGACACGGGGAGTTTCAGGTGGTATATTATGCCATGGATGAAAGCTGGGGGCCAAGATATGAAGGCCAGGAAGTCCTCCACTGGTGGGGAGCAGCCGATTTTGAGCAGGGTATCACTGACAGGCCTGTTACAGGTCCATGGGTTGCCCCGGCCAATGACGTGCGTTCGTTTTATGAAACCGGCGTAACCTACCAGAATTCACTGAACATTGTTTCTACAAGTGATTTATCCGCGCTCCGCCTTGGCTATACCCATGCAAACATGTCGGGGATTCATCCCAATTCAACACAGGACAGGCATAACTTCAATCTCAATGGAGAAACATCACTGTTTGACGGTTTCATTGATGTGTATTCCAATGTCAATATCGTATATACAGAAACCCTTGGCAGGCCACAGTTTGGTTATGGTGACAATTCACAGTCGCAGAAATTCTTCCAGTGGGGACAAAGGCAGCTTGATTTTGACAGGCTGAGAAATTATGCGAATCCTGATGGTACAATGCGTACCTGGAACCGCAGCGCATGGGATGACCCTACGCCGGTCTATTCCGATAACCCATACTGGACGGCCTACAGGAATTACCAGGATGACGACAGGCTGCGAATTTTCGGGCGTGCAGGGATCACTTTCAATATTACCGATTACCTGAGGGCTACCGGGAACTTCTATTACGATACATATAATTTTAACCAGAGGGAACGTGTTTCTATCGGTTCGCAGGCCATGTCGATGTACAGCCAGGTGAACAGGCAGGCAACTGAAACAAACATTGAAGGGAAGCTCGAGTTTAACAGAACCTTTGATGAAATCAGTGTCCTGGGTATGGTTGGAGGGAACAGCCGGAATGAGAACTATTCAAGGTTTAACGGCGAAACAAACGGAGGACTTGTCATTGATGGTTTATGGAACCTCAACAATTCTGCCAACCAGCCTTTGCTTGACGATTTTAGCAGGGAACTGAGGGTTAACAGCTGGTTTGCTTCTGTAAGCGTAGGTTTCAGGGATATGATTTACCTCGATGGAACCTTCAGGCAGGACTTCGATACTACACTGCCCACTGAAAATAATACATATTCCTATCCTTCAGTATCCCTGAGCTTTATCGGATCTGAGCTCCTTGACCTGACCTGGATGGATAACCTGAAGTTTCGTGCCAATTATGGTGAAACAGGTAGTGGTACTACCCCCTACCAGGTTTTTAACGTATATACAATCGGAGATCCATTCCAGGGAAATCCAACTTTCACCAATCAGACAACCTTGCGTAACAGGGATTTGCGTCCTGAGCGTACAAGGGAGGTTGAATTTGGTCTGGAAGGAGCATTTTACAGGAACAGGTTCGGATTTGATTTCAGCTATTATAACCGGAACACTGAAGATCAGATTGTACCTATTGAAATCAGCGGTGCCGCAGGTTATACATCACGTGTTATTAATGCAGGAAAAATAAATAACAAGGGTATAGAATTACTCTTATACGGAAGCCCTTTGCGCACAAATGATTACGGATGGGATATTACTTTGAATTTTGCAAGGAACAGAAATACTGTAATGGACCTTCCTGAAGGCCTCGATAAACTGCAGCTTGCTGCTGCCCCGTTTGGTGGTGCTTTGCTTACTGCAGTCGAAGGGGCTACATTCCAGGAACTGATAGTGTATAACTACCGTTTCGATGAAGATGGAAACAGGGTAATCGGCCCAAACGGGATGTACCTGAGAGGTGAACTGGAATCGGTTGGTTCTGTCCTTCCCGATTATACAGCTGGTATCCGTAACGCCTTCCGTTACCGGAATTTCGATGCCAGTGCGCTGATTGATATCTCCAAAGGTGGAGTTTATTATTCACTGACCCACATGTGGGCAATGTATTCAGGGATGGCTGAAGAGACTGCTGCCCGCACCTCCAACGGGAATACCATCAGGGAAGACGGACTTGTTCTTGAAGGTGTAACTGAAGGCGGTCAGCCAAATGAGACTGTCATTTCAGCCCAGGACTGGGCGTTCAGGCATTACCACGGCTATGGAACACCAAGCGCTACGAGCGTATTTGATGCTTCCTACGTGAAACTGAGAGAAGTGACCCTTGGATATAATCTCCCCCAGCTGTTTGACGTTTTACAGTCGGTAAGGGTTTCCCTTTATGGCCGTAACCTCGCAGTGTGGGGTCTTGGGAACAAGGGAATCGACCCCGAAACGGTTGTGGGCGGTTCAGGAAATATCCAGGGCCTTGAAGGAGGTATCATTCCTGCCACACGCTCATTTGGTTTCAATATAAGAGTTAATTTTTAATCAATTTAAACAAGGAGAAAAAGATGAAACCTTTGAAATATTTCGCTTTATTATTTGCAGGCATTTTTATGTATACCTGTGATGTCGAGTACCTCAGCGATCCCAACAGTCCGGAGGTGCCTCCTACATACGGCCTTATCAACAGGGTTCAGAAGCAGTT
>OBJA01000372.1_pt1 | contig 40597 bp, 33 predicted proteins | sample 1519751 | NCBI WGS metagenome assembly OBJA01 (sample SAMEA3881238, study PRJEB22517) | soil metagenome | biome: lake sediment; feature: soda lake sediment; material: sediment, water from around vicinity | place: India | collected 2013-12-23 | depth 3 m
CCTCTGGCCGCGAATGCCCGGGGTACCACACAGGGTTCGCGGCCAGAGGCCGCGCCTACAGGCGCCTTGCATTACGACGTAATGATTTTCCGTGTCATTCCGTGTGCTTCCGTGGCCACGACAATACATAAAATTCTGGTTGAAGCAGTACTAGCCCCGCAACGCGGGTTCGGAGGGATTGCCTGCGGTCCGGACCAGCTCGGAGGCCAGCAGGCTCAGGCGGCGACGCTGCGCACGGGCCTGGGCACGCAGGCGTTCAAAGGCGGCCTGTTCATCGAGGCCCTCGCGGGCCATGAGGATGCCCACGGCCATGCTGATCTCGCGCCCCAGGCGCAAGGCGGCCGAGAGCTGCGCCTCCTCCTCCAGCAGCGCGCGCAGCTCCCGGCCACGGCTCAGGGCCGCCTCGACGGAAGGGAGGATCTGTTGCACATCCAGCGGTTTCACCAGGTACCCCAGGGCACCGGCCTGCACCGCCTTGTCGACCACCTCGCTGTCGCCATAGGCGGACAGGAACAGGAACGGGCAATCCGTGTGCGCGCACAACCAGCGTGCCACCGCCAGGCCATCACGGCCCGGCATGCGCATGTCCAGGATGGCCAGGTCCGGCGTGTGATCGCAGGCCAGGCGAATGGCCTCGTCGCCATCGGCGGCCTCCAGCACGGCATAGCCGGCACGGCGCAGGCCCTCGGCGAGGGTGGCCAGCACCAGGCGGTCGTCATCGGCGATCAGCAGGGTGGTCGTGGTCATGATGCGTTCACTCGGGGGGCGGAATGGATACGGGTCAGCGGCCGTGATCGGCCCGCACCCGTACGACTTGAGCGGTAACGCGAAGAAAACCTGCCAAGGGCAGTGGACCACCGGAGGGGGGATGGGGGAAAGCGACGCGCATGGGTGGTACTCAATACTTATTATGGTTTTGTGGTTTTATACCCGAGAGCCCGGCCTCTGGCAAGTCCCGGTAGGGCTGGATCACCGGGGGCTCCAGGTGCAGGCGCGCCCGCACCACGCCCCCGTCCTGTTCGAGACCCAGCCGCGCCCCCCGGTGCGGCAGGAGGGAGCGCACCAGTCCCAGTCCGGTGCCAAGTCCTTGACCGGCGGTGAAATCAAAGCCCGGGGCCAGCTGCCCCGGGGCGCTGATCACCACCTCGGCGACCTGGTCCCGTTCCATGTGCAGGCAGACCTCCACCGGACCCTGGCCGCTGCCGTGCTTGACCGCGTTCTGGATCAGCTCGTGGAGCACCAGCGCCAGCGGCACCGCTTCGTCGGGATGCACCTGCACGGGCCGCGGCATGCCCAGCTCCACCCGCGGCTCCACGCTGGCGCGGGTCAGGGTGCTGGCGGTCCTGGCGATGGCCTGCACCATGTCGCACAGGCGCACCTGCAGGTCGTCGCCCTGGCCATGAAGGCCGTGCACCAGGGCGATGGACTGCACCTGGCCGATGGCACCGGCGATGGCCTCCTCCAGCTCCGGGTGGGCATTGGCCTGTTCACGCAACAGGCCGATCACGCCCTGCAGGTTGTTCTTGATACGGTGGTGCACCTCGCGGACCAGGGTGTTGCGATGGCGCTGCTCCTGGTCGAGGCGCTCGCGCATGCGCCGCTCGCGTGCCGTGACATCACGGAAGATCCCCTGGGCCACGGACTGGTCACCGTACTGAATGGCCGTGGCCGCCACCTCGCAGGTGATCAGACTGCCGTCCTTGCGGATCACCGGGTGGGTCACGAGGGTGGAACCGGATTCGCCCAATTGCCGGAACACCTCGCGCAGCCGCGGCAGCTCCTCCGCGGGATGCAGCTGGCTGGCGTGCATCTGCTGCAGCTCCGCGCGTCTGTAGCCCAGCAGCTCCTCCGCCTTGTGGTTGGCATCCAGCAGCCGGCCCTCGAAGTCGGCCAGCAGGATGGCATCCACGGCATTGTCCAGCAGGGCCCGGTACTTCCGCTCCGAGGCCAGCAGCTGCAGCTCGCGTTCCTTCTCCGCCGTGATGTCGATGGCCAGGCCCAGCACCGCGAGCTGCTCGCGGCCCGGCAACCGGTAGGGGATCTTGGAGGTGCGCAGCGTGCGCTGGATCCCGTCGCTGCCCGTGAAGCTTTCTTCATAGTTGAAGCGCGGCTTGCCGCTCTCGATCACCGAGCGGTCGTCGGCCAGCAGGCGCTCGACCTCTTGCGCATCCCGGTGCAGCTCCCGATGCAGGCGCCCGGTCATGGAGTCGACGCTGCTGCCATAGGCCGCCGCCGCGGCCTGATTGACCAGCAGGAAGCGCCCCTCGGCATCCTTGACGAAGATGCGGTGGGGCACCAGGTCGACCACCTGGCGCAGGTAGCGCTCGCTCTCGCGGAATAGCTCCTCTGCCCGGGCATGCCGGGTGGCGGCCGATTCGGCGCGGCGGCGCCATTCCACCAGCAGGGCGGTGAGCAGGATCACCAGCAGGGAAAAGGCGCGATTGACCAGGGCGATCCAGCCCTCCGCCACCGGCGACAGGGGGATGGCCGCCAGCACCAGCAGGCCGGACAGCACCGCCACCAGCCAGGTGAGACCCGCCGGCGCCCACAGGGTCAGCAGGACCGGTATCACGTAGAGGATGCCGGCGGCCACCCCCAGGGGCAATTGCAGGTCCAGCAGGAACAGCAGCGGCAGCAGCCACAGACTGGCGGCACTGGAAATGGTGCGCGAGGAAGGAGGCATGGACTCTATATAGCCCCAAAAAGGGGTCGGGGACAATCGAAGCTGGCCCGCATACACAGAAGATCGCACCCGCAGGAGTGGGCTTCGCCCGCGAACGGCCGGCGGGAATCAATACCGGTTCGCGGCCACAGGACGCTCCTACAGGGTTACGGCAGAACCGACAGGCCATGGTGGGGCAACACCTCACTCCGCCCGCAGGGCCTCCACCGGGTCCAGGCGGGCGGCGCGCAGGGCCGGCACCACGCCCGCCACCAGGCCGATGAGGATGGCGACGCTCTCGGCCAGCACCACGAAGGACCAGGGCGTGTGTACCGGCAGGGCCGGCAGGGCCAGGGCCAGCACCTGCCCCAGGCCGATGCCCAGTGCCAGCCCGGCCAGGCCACCGATGGCGGACAGCACCACCGCCTCGCCCAGGAACAGGCCCAGCACCTGGCCGCGCCGCGCGCCCAGGGCGTTGAGCAGGCCGATCTCGGCGGTACGCTCGCGCACGCTGATGGTCATGATGGTGACGATGCCGATGCCGCCCACCAGCAGGGAGATGCCGCCGATGGCGCCCACGGCGATGGTCAGCACGTTGAGGATGGAACCCAGCACGTCCAGCATCTGCTGCTGGGTGGTGATGGTGAAATCCTCGCGCCCGTGGCGCGCGATCAGCACCCGCTCGATGGCCGCCACCACCTGCTCCACGTCCGCATGCTCCGGATAGAGCACGTCGATCTCCATCAGGCTGTCGCGGTTGAACAGTTCCAGGCCGCGCGCGGCGGGGATGTACACCGAGTCGTCGAGATCCACACCCAGCACCTGGCCCTTGGGCGCCATGGTGCCGATGACCCGGTAGCGGTCGCCGCCGACGCGGATACGCTGGCCGAGGGGGTTGGCGCTGCCGAACAACTCGCTGCGCACCTTGTCGCCCAGTACCACGAAGGCGCGCGGCGCCACGGGATCGTCCGCGGGCAGGAAGCGGCCCCGGTCCACGGGCATGCGGAAGGCCTCGGGGAATTCCGGGCCGACCCCGTACACGGTGGTGCGCCGCACGCGGTTGTTGCCGCTCACCTCCGCATTGCCCTGCACCACGGGCACCACGGCGCTGGCCTGGGGCAGGCGCCGCAGGGCCTCCGCATCCTCCAGGCTCAGGGGGCGCACGGTCCCGAACACCCCCATGGACATGCCGTGGGTGCTGGTCTTGCCCGGGTTGATGGCGATGATGTTGGTGCCGAACTGGGTGAACTCCGCCAGCACGAAGCGGTGGATGCCCTCGCCGATGGAGGTGAGCAGCACCACCGCGGCGATGCCCACGGCGATCCCGAGCAGGGTGAGGAAGCTGCGCAGCTTGTGGGCCAGCAGCGCGGTGCCGGTGAGGCGCAGGAAGTCACGCGTGAGCATCTGACGCCCTGCCATCGTCATGTAGGTCGGGCTTCAGCCCGACATGTCGGGCTGAAGCCCGACCTACAAACAGCTCGCGGATGCCCATCATCGCCTCGCCAGCGCCAGCACGGGGTCGAGACGCGCGGCGCGCCGGGCCGGCAGCAGACTGAACAGCAGGCCACTGGCCAGGGCCACCGCCAGCGAGCCGTACATGGCCCAGTCCGGCGGCCAGGCGGCGATGGCGGGGAAGGCGGTGCGCAGTGCCCAGCTGCCCAGCTGGCCCGCGGCAAGGCCGAGCAGGCCACCCAGCAGCGACAGCAGCAGGGCCTCGGCCAGGATCAGGGCCAGGATCTGGTGTGGCGAGGCGCCCAGCGCCTTGAGCAGGCCGATCTCGGCCGTGCGCTGCGTCACCGCCACCAGCATGACGTTCATGATCAGGATGCCGGCCACGGCCAGGCTGATGGCGGCGATGCCGCCCACCGCGTAGGTGAGTGCGCCCAGCACGCGGTCGAAGGTGGCCAGCACCGCGTCCTGGGTGATGACGGTGACATCCTCCTCGCCCTGGTGACGTTGCGTGATGGTGGTGCGCACGAAATCGATGACGGAGGGGATGGACTCACGGTCGCGCGCACCGATGAGGATGCGGAACAGGGAGGGCACGTTGAACAGGGACTGGGCCGAGGCCACGGGGATGATGACCACCTCGTCCACGTCCAGGCCGATGGAGCGGCCCTGCGGCGCCAGCACGCCGATGACCCGGAAGCGGCGATCCCCGAGGCGCACCTGCTCCCCGAGGGCGAAGCGCGGCCCGAACAGTTCATCGCGCACCTTGCTGCCGATGACCGCCACCGGGTTGGCGCGCTCCCACTCCCCGTCCGGCAGGAAACGGCCCTGCGCCAGTGTCCAGTGCCGCAGGGGGAGCAGGTCATGGGTGGAACCCCACACCCCCACCTCGCGCTTGCGGCCTTCCCAGGAGATCTCCGCCGCACCCACGTTGAGGGGCGCGATGCGCTCGATGCGCGGGTGCCGGGCCAGCGCGCGCGCATCGTCCAGGGTCAGGTCGCGCGGCGTGACCCCCACCATGGTGGCGGGGCCGGCGCCGGCGGTCTCGCTACGCCCGGGGATGACGATGACCAGGTGGGTACCCAGGGAACTGAATTCGCCGCGCACGTACTGGCGCGCCCCCTCCCCCAGTGCCGTGAGCATCAGCACCGCGGCCACCCCGATGCTCATGGCCAGCAGCATCAGCAGCGTGCGGCCACGATAGCCACGCAAGGCCCCCCACCCGAAGGCGATGACATCAGCCGTGCGCATGATCCCGCGCCGGCCGGTCATCGCGCTCGATGCGGCCATCGACCATCTTGATGTGCCGTTCGGCCCGGTCCCCGAGGGCCGGGTCGTGGGTCACCAGGATGAGGGTGATGCCTTTTTTGTGCAGTGCCTCCAGGCTCGCCACCACCTCCTGGCCCGACTTCTGGTCCAGGTTGCCGGTGGGTTCGTCGGCCAGCAGTACCGCCGGCTCGGTGATGGTGGCGCGGGCGATGGCCACGCGCTGGCGCTGGCCGCCGGAGAGCTGCTCCGGCTTGTGATGGGCGCGATCGCCGAGACGCAGGGTCTCGAGGGCGGCCTGCACCCGCTCGCGACGCTGCGCGGGGGGCAGTCCCGCGAGCAGCAGGGGCAGTTCGATATTCTCCGCCGCCGTCAGGCGCGGCACCAGGTGGAAGGCCTGGAACACGAAACCGACACGTTGGTTACGCACCTGGGCCTGCTCCTGGTCGTTCAACTCGGTGACGTCGCGGCCCTCGAGGAAGTAGCGCCCGGCGCTGGGCCGGTCCAGCAGGCCGATGAGGTTCAGGAGGGTGGATTTGCCCGAGCCGGACGGACCCATGACCGAGAGGTACTCGCCTGCGGCGATGTGCAGGTCGACACCGTCCAGGGCGTGCACCACCTGGTCGCCCACCTGGAAATCCCGGTGGATGCCCTCCAGCCGGATCATGGGACCGCGACGCCGTCCAGGTCTGCCACCCGCACGGGCGCACCATCCTCCAGGCCCTCGCGGCCCAGGGAACGCACGATGCGCTGGCCCTCGCGCAGCCCGGACAGCACCTCGGTGTACTGCCAGTTGCTGAGTCCCGTCTCCAGCTGCACGCGCTGGATGCGCTTGAGTTCGGGGTCGTGCACATAGACCTGCATGCCTTCCAGCAGGGTCTCGCTGGGGATGCGCAAGGTGCCGTCACGGCGCTCCAGGATCACCTCGATGTCGGCACTGTAGCCCGGCAGCATATTGCGCTCGCCCCCGGCGTCGAGGAAATCCACCTCCACGTCCACGGTGCGCGCCTGCTGCTCACGATCCAGCACGTAGGGCGCGACGCGGCGCACGGCGCCCTCGAAATGCTCCTTGCCGAAGGCATCGAGCAGGATGCGCGCCGGCATGCCGGCGCGGATCTCCGGCGCATCCACCTCGTCGATGGGGGCCAGCACATAGAGACAACTGGTGTCGATCAGGTCGACGGCGGGCGGGGTGGGAATGCCCACGGGCGAGGGGGTGACGAATTCGCCCAGCTCGCCATTGACCTCGGCGATGGTACCGGCGAAGGGCGCCAGCAGGCGGGTGCGCGCCAGGGCCGCCGCCGCCACCTGCTGGCGCGCCTCGGCCACCTCCACGTTGGCGCGCGCGGCCTGGCAGGCGGCGGCGCGGGCACGGGCCTGGCCCTCGGCCTGGTCGGCCACCTCCTCGGAGACCAGGTTCTGCGCGCGCAGGCGCACCAGGCGCCGCGCCTCCCGCTGCGCCACCTCGGCGATGATACAGGCCTCCTCGGCACGCGCCTGGCTGGCGCGGTGTTCACTGCGTGCCAGCAATGCCTGGGCACGCAGGTCGTCGTTCCAGATCTCGAACAGCAGCTGTTCCTCCTGCACCCGATCGCCCTCGCGCACCGGCAGGGTCGCGATCTGGCCACCGGTGGACGGTGACAGGCGCGCGCGCCGGCAGGCCATGAGGGTGCCGGCACGAGTGTTGGTGACGGTGCGCTCCACCGTGCCGCGCTCGACGGTCACCAGGGAAACGGGGATGGGGCGAGGGCGTTGTATCCAGAAGATGAGCGCGGCGAGCAGGGCCGCCAGCAGAAGTATCGCGATGATCAGTTTGTAGCGCCGCAATGCAAACCTCCACCAATGGGGATCAGGGACACGATACACCGATCGCACGACTAGCTGTAGGAGCGGCCTTGGCGGCGAACGGCCTGTGGTGCACCGGACGGTTCGCGGCCAAGGCCGCTCAGACAGCCGTCAATCCCTGTTGCCCCGCGCATAGTGCAACCGACTGATCCCCGCCTCGTCGCGGCTGGTCCACAGCAGGTGCAGGCCGCCCCGGGGATCGAAGGCCACAGCCGGGGCGGTGTGGGCCCCGGGGCCGTAGGCGGGGGGCACGGACTGGTCCTCGCTCCAGCCCTCCGCCTCGCGCCAGGACACCCAGAGGTCCGGGCTGTCGTCACGGGTATCGTCCCACACCACCAGTGCGGTGCCGTCCGGCGCGATGGCCACCGCTGGACGCCACTGCGGGATGTCGGCGCCGAACAGCCCCTGCACGGCCTCGTTGGCGCCGAAGGTCCTGCCACCATCCAGGCTGCGGGCGGCATAGATATCGTAGCCGGAGCGGTAATCGCGCTTGTCCATCCAGGTCGCCACCACCTGCCCAGCGCGCGAGGCCAGCGCCACGCGGGTCGTGCCGTAGCCGGCGCCGAATTCCACCGAGCGCCCGGTTTCGGGCTGTTCATTGAGTTCGCGGGGCGGCGTGAAGTCTCCCCCGCGGGGACGGAAGGCGGTGAGGATGCGGGTGTGGCCATGGCGCCGGTCCTCCCAGGCCACCACGAGCCCCGCCGGGCTCAGCGCCAGGCTCGGGTAGAGCTGGTCGCGGCGCGCCGGTTCGGCATCGACGGGCCGGGCCGGGCCGGCCTCCGGGCGGCCGTCCTCCGCCAGCTGCAGGGGTGCACTGTACAGGCGCAGCACACCATCCTCGCGCCGTGCCCAGGTCACCAGGATCTCCCCCGCGCCATCGGCCACCAGGGCCGGCTGGGTGGATTCCGCCTCATCCAGCCGCACGGGATCGCCCAGGCCCGCGGCACTGCCGCTGCGCAACCAGACCCGCTCGTCCTGTTCCCAGGCGAACAGGAAGCGGCCGTCACCCAGGGCCGCCACCACCGGCAGGTAGGCCTCCGCACCGGTGCTGAGCTGTCGTACCGGTCCGAACCCCTCTCCCTCCAGCGCACGGAAGACCACCCGTGCCTGGTAGCTGCCGGCGGCGTTGTCGGTCCATACCAGGGCGACCTGTTCCGCATCCGCCGCCACCTGCTTGCGGCCCGCGCCATCGAGCTGGTGGAACAGGCCGGCGCGTGCTGGCCCGCTCACTTCCCTTGCCGCACTGAATTGCCATTCGGCACTGGCGCCGGAAGACAGCAAGGCACACAGGAGGAATGCCAGCCCCCTGCCCGTCACGGCGCCTGTTCCGAGAGGAATTCGAACAGGCCCTTTTCCCGGTAATGGCCGCCGGAGACATAGCGATGGTAGTCGCGGAACTCGTCGACGGTCTTGTAGCCGGGCACGGTGAAGATGCGCTCGCCATCGGGACGCAGGAAACCGAACACCGGCGTGGCGAATACGTTCATGCGCGCGCCCAGTTCCATCTCGGTGATGCGCTCGCCATCGGGCAGGGTCATGCGCCGGCCGCTTTCGGCATCCACGTACACCAGCACGTAGTGTTCGGTGTAGAGCTCGCGCAGTCCGGGATCGGAAAAGCTTTCCTTATTGGTCTTGTCGCACCAGCCACAGCCGTAGCGGCCGAAGTACAGGAACACCGGCTTGTCCTGTTCGGCCGCCAGGCGCAGGCCTTCATCATAGGGCAGGAAGGGATAGCCGTCCGGCGCCTCGGCGAAGGCTGGCGCACTGAACAGGCCATAGAGAAACCACAATAGAAAGGCTGGCCAGGCACCGGTAGCGAAAATCCGGGTACTACGGTTTTCGTCATTCCCGCGCAGGCGGGAATCCAGGACTTTCGAGACGATGGATTCCCGCCTGCGCGGGAATGACGGGATAAAAAGGTTCTGGCTTCCTTCAGGAAAGGACGGGGGATCCAGGGCCTTCCTATACACGGGGTTCATGGGGCTTCACCGCCTCGATGGTGGCCGAGACCACATAATCGGTCACGTTGTGTTCCGGCGCCCAGTCGCGGATGAACTCTTTCGATTCATCCTTGGGCGCGATGCGTACATCGGTGAAACCCGCCGCATGCAGCATGGCCTCCAGGTCCTCGATGAGGGAGGCATTGCCCATGCAACCGGCGATCAGCGCGGCGTCCCGGCGCATGGCCTCGGGCAGTTCCGTCGTCGCCACCACGTCGGAAACGGCCAGCCGACCGCCCGGCTTGAGCACGCGGAAGGCATCGGCGAACACCTGCGCCTTGTCGGGGGAGAGATTGATGACGCAGTTGGAAATGATCACGTCCACCGAGGCGTCGGCCACGGGCAGGTGTTCGATCTCCCCGAGGCGGAATTCCACGTTCGTGAACTGTCCCTTGCGGGCGTTGCGCCGCGCCTTGCTGAGCATGTCCGGCGTCATGTCCACGCCGATCACATGGCCCGTCTCGCCCACCTCGCGGGCCGCCAGGAAGCAATCGAAACCGCCGCCGGCGCCCAGGTCCAGCACCACCTCGCCGGGCCGGAGGGCGGCGATGGCACGCGGGTTGCCACAGCCCAGGCCCATGTCCGCCCCTTCCGGGACGGCCGCCAGGTCCTCCGCGCTGTAGCCCAGGCGGGTGGAGATCAGGGCATTGATGGCGCCATCGTCGGACACGCCACAGCAACTGGACCCGGTGCCGCAGCCGGCGCCGGCCTCGCTGGCCTGGGCCACCTGGGCATAGGCTCCGCGCACCGCCTGGCGGTGGTCGTCATGGTCGGTGGCTTGCGGGGAAGTGGCTTCAGGGATTCCGCAACAGGATTTGCTCATGGGTACCTCGATGGAAAGATGGCCGGGGTGCCGGCACACCCCGTAGCCTCCGATAATAACAAAATGGCCGCCCGGGTGCGGCATTGGGTTGCGGCGGGTTCCCATGACAGGCACAGCGTCCCCCTGGGCTGGCCCCATAACTACAGAGACCCGTATTGAACGACTAAGGTTCCCCTCCAGGATCGAATACCCGCCAACTGGCCCGCGCCGGGTGGCGGCGCGGCAAGGGTAATGGCACTCCCCCGTAGGAGCGGCCTCTGGCCGCGAATCGTTGATCCAGGCATGTTCGCGGCCAGAGGCCGCTCCTACGGGGTTGTCATGGAATCCGGGAGTGCCCGACCGGAAGCACGCTAGAAATAGGTCGCCGCGATCTGCCCGTGCACCTTCGCCAGGCCCAGCTGCAGCTGGTCGATGAACTTGTGCAGTTCATCCTGCTGCAGTTTCTGCGGCTTGGCCGCCAGCACCTTCTTCTGCAGTCGCGCCAGGGACTCCAGGGGCTTTTCATGATGGGGCAGGTTGCGCAGGCAACTCTCCACCTCGCAGGTCGCATGGTAGAAGGAGCGCGGGAAGCGCCGCTCCTGCAGCAGGAAGGCCAGCACATCGGGACGCCGCACCCGCAGGCGCATCTCGCGCCGGTACATCTGGTAGGCGGTCAGCGACTTCAGCACGCTCATCCACTGGATGTTCTCGAAGGGCGTCAGCTCCTCGCTCAACTCCGGCAGCAGGGAGGCGGAACGCACGTCGATGATGCGCGTGGTCATATCCGCGCGCTCCAGGTTGCGGCCCATGCGCAGGAAATCATAGCCCTCGTCGTGGGTCATGGTGCCCGCCAGCAGGCCGGTGATGGTCTGCGCACCCAGGATGATCTGGCGCAGGTACTCCTCGCGGCGGCGCCGGCTCTGGCTGGCGGCGGCGTTTTCCCGCGCCTGCAGGTAGAGCTGGTTGACCTGTTCCCAGGCCTCGCGCGGGATGATGTCGCGGATGGTGCGGGCGTTCTCCCGCGCCAGTTGCAGGGATCCCAGGATGGAACCGGGGTTCGCGCCATCGGTCACCAGGAAGCGCACCACGTGGCGTTCGTCCGCCTCCTCGTAGCGGGAGAAGAAGCCATCGTGGCTGCCGGTGATGTCGATGAGCGGCGCCCAGCCCAGGCGCACGCGGCGCGGCAGGTCCAGCAGCAGGTGCCCGTTGACGTTGACCAGGCGCGCGGTGTTCTCGGCGCGCTCGATGTAGCGCGCCATCCAGTAGATGGTATTGGCGACCCGGGACAGCATCTCAGTCGGCCTCCATGTCCACCACCCAGGTGTCCTTGCTGCCACCGCCCTGGGAGGAGTTGACCACCATGGAACCCTTGCGCAGCGCCACCCGGGTCAGGCCGCCGGTGGTCACGTAGGTACGCTCGCCACTGAGGATGAAGGGCCGCAGGTCCAGGTGGCGAGGCTCCACGCGGTTGCCCACCAGGGTCGGCGCGGTGGACAGGTTGAGCATGGGCTGGGCGATGTAGTTGCGCGGGTCACGGCGAATCAGGTTGATGAACTTCTCGCGCTCCTCGCGGCTGGCCTGCGGGCCGATAAGCATGCCATAGCCGCCTGACTCGTTGGCGGGCTTGACCACCAGCTTGTCGATGTTGGCGATGACATGGTCGCGCTCCGTCTTATTGATGCAGCGCCAGGTGGGCACGTTGTCGATGAGCGGGTCCTGGTCCAGGTAGTACTTGATGATCTCGGGCACGTAGGAATAGACCACCTTGTCGTCGGCGACGCCGGCGCCGGGCGCGTTGGCCAGGGCCACGTTGCCCGCCTTCCAGGCGCGCATCAGGCCCGGCACGCCGAGCAGGGAGTCAGGCTGGAAGGCCTCTGGATCCAGGAACAGGTCGTCGATGCGCCGATAGATGACGTCCACCCGTGCCGGCCCCTCGATGGTGCGCATGTACACCACGTCATCATTGCCCACCACCAAATCGGACCCTTCCACCAGTTCGGCACCCATCTGCTGGGCCAGGTAGGCATGCTCGAAATAGGCGGAGTTGTATACGCCCGGTGTCAGCACCACGATCTCCGGCTGTTCGATATCGCGCGGCGAAAGCGAGGCCAGCATGTCGTACAGTTGCGAGGGGTAATCGTCCACCGGCAGGATGTTGTAGTCCTCGAACAGCTCGGGGAACACCCGCTTCATCACCTGGCGGTTTTCCAGCATGTAGGACACGCCGGAGGGCACGCGCAGGTTGTCCTCCAGCACGTAGAGGGTGCCGTCCGCGTCGCGCACCAGGTCGCTGCCACAGATGTGGGCCCAGACCCCGCGCGGGGGATCGATGCCGATGCACTGGGGACGGAAGTTCTTCGAATCCTCCAGCAGGGTCGCGGGGAATATGCCGTCCCTGACGATACGCTGGTCGTGGTAGAGGTCGTCGATGAACAGGTTGAGGGCCTGCACCCGCTGCACCAGCCCCGCCTCCACCTGCTGCCATTCGCGGCGGTCGATGATGCGCGGGATGATGTCGAAGGGCCAGGCACGGTCGATAGCGCCCTCTTCCTCGGAATAGACCCGGAAGGTGATGCCCATGACATGGATGGCGGTTTCCGCCGCGGCCCGGTATTCCTGGATCTCGGGATCCTTGAGGGCACGCAGGTATTTGCACAGGGCCTGGGCAGCGGGGCGCGGACGACCGGCCACCCGGATCAGCTCGTCATGGATTCCCTTGACCTTGTAACTGCCCCAGCGTATCGCCATGCGACATCCCGTGTGGCTGAAAATCCTGGCCCGAGCTTAACGCGGATGCGCTGGCAGGCGCAAACCGATTCTGGATGATCTGCATCCGCACTATACTCGTAGGAGCGGGCTCTGCCCGCGAATGTTCGCGGGCAGAGCCCGCTCCTACATTTCAAGAACTCATGCCGGTGTCGCATCCATGACCTATTGCCTGTCCATCCGCGTCAACAAGGGGCTGATCTTCGCCTCCGATTCCCGCACCAATGCCGGGGTCGATTACGTCACCACCTACAGCAAGATGCACCGCTTCGTGTGGCCGGGCGAACGGGTCTGTATCCTGCTGACCGCCGGCAACCTGGCCACTTCCCAGGCGGTGATCAACCAGATCAGCAAGGACCTGGAGCAGGAGGATTGCGAACGCAACCTGCGCAAGGTGCCCCATCTCTACGATGCCGCGCACTATGTCGGTGCACTCAGCCAGGCCGAGCAGAAGCAGCATTCCGGTGCCATGGAGCGCACCAGGATCAATACCGAGGCCAGCTTCATCCTCGGCGGCCAGATCGCCGGCCGCAGCCCGGAGATCTACCTGATCTACCCCCAGGGAAACTACATCAGCGCCTCGCCGGAAACCCCCTTCCTGCAGATCGGAGAGAACAAGTACGGCAAGCCGATCCTGGACCGCATCATCAGCGCCAACACCAGCCTGGGGGACGCGGCCCGTTGCGCCCTGGTGTCCATCGATTCCACCATGCGCAGCAACATCTCCGTGGGCCCGCCACTGGAACTGGCCATCTATGAGACGGACAGCCTGGCCGAACCCCGGCACATCACCCTGGGACTGAACTCGCCCCTGTACAAATCCCTGCAGAAACGCTGGAACGAGGGCCTGCGCCGAAGCTTCCAGCGCTTGCCACGCTTCGACTGGGAAGGTGACTAATCAGGTTCGAGGAAGAAGCACGGCCTTGCAGGCCACCTGTCGGGCTGAAGCCCGACCTACAGGTTGCAGCAGACGGGTTGGAAGCAGGTCGGGCTGAAACCCGACCAGCAGGTTGCAGCAGACGGGCTGGAAGTAGGTCGGGCTTCAGCCCGACAATGTCCAACCCGACCGGGCAGACCCAGGACATGAAAGTGTCAATTCACGCTGCTAACGACCTCGTGCACGAAGCGCAGCTTGTGCAGTGCGGGATCGGACAGGATGAAGGGGTAGGCATCGGGCAGGCCCATGCTGCGGTTGAGGGCGTTGAGGCCCGCGCTCAGGCGGTCCCAGTCGCGCAACAGGGTGTCGAAGTCCACCGCGCCGGGGCGGCTGTGATCGCGCGCCGGTGACAGGGGCACGCCCTCTCCGTCCGGCGCCAGGATGCGCATGCCGAAATCATCGGCTGTCTCCAGGGTATCCACCATGTGCAGGTAGTGGGCCCAGGTCTCGGCCCAGTCCTCCCAGGGATGGGAGCTGGCATAGGCGCTGATCCAGCTCCCCTGCCAGTCGGGAGGAGGCCCCTGCGTGTAATAGGCATCGAGGGACTGCCGATAGTCGGCCCGCTCATCGCCGAACCGTTGCCGAAATCCATCCAGCCAGTGGCTGTCACGCACCAGGCGGTCCCAGTAGTAGTGCCCGCATTCATGGCGGAAATGCCCGAGCAGCGTACGGTAGCCCTCGTTCATCATCTCACGCATCTTTTCGCGGGCGCTGTCCTCCGCCTCGCGGATGTTGATGGTGATCATGCCGGAGCGGTGCCCGGTCAGCACCCGGTTGGCTTCATTCAGCTCGTTGCTGAACTCGTCCCCATTGCCTGCATCCTCCATGAACTCGAAGGCCAGGCCGCGCTGCGGATCCTGGTCACGCCCGATGAGGGGCAGGTTCAACTCACGCAGGGTGTACAACAGGCGACGCTTGGCCAGCTCGATGCGGTACCAGAGACGTATGTTATCCTTCTCGCTCAGGTTGGGAATGATGTGGTTGAGACGGCAGGACATGCAATAAGGCTGCGGGTCCGGTTCCGGCACCAGCCAGTTGCAGATATTGTAATCGCGATGGTTGGCACAGGAACGATAGCGCCGGCCATCCTGGCAGGATCGCCACAGGCCATCAGCTTCCGATTCCAGCGCGACGAGTTGCAACGATTCACTGACAAAACCGAGCATGCGGCCACAGGCCATGCACTGGCTGTTTTCGAAGTGCAGGGTGTTGCCGCAGACACAGGTAAAGGTCTTCATGGGAACATCCACTGAGGCAATGGGGTCGACAATGACCGCAGGAGCCGGATGTGGAAATTGTAACACAGCGGTTTCCAGCCCCGGTGACGCCCTGCATCAAGCCCAGGGACTGTCCGCCCATAGATACGGTCGATTTCCTGCAGCTGGGATATGCAATAACTCAAGCACATCAGTGGATTCAAGGGCAGCGCATGCCGATTGCGCCAGGATCTCTGCATCTTCACAACTCGCACAGCCGGCAACCTGTGCCAGGTGGGGTATCCGGGCAGGATCCACGGAAAAGACCCGGTAACCCAAACCAAGCAGAATCGGCAGGACCCCTTCAAGCTGCGGCAACACACCGCACAACTGGGTCTTCCCCAGGTGTTCACCGGCGCGTCGCGCCATGGAGCGCAGGAAGCGGTACAGCAGCGGGGCATAGGGATCGAGATAGGCGCGCAATTCACTCCGGTTCCGGTCCGCCGCGAAGAGGCACTGCATGAGGTCATTGCAGCCTACCGCGATGAAATCCGCGAGGTCGAACCAGTGCTCGAGATCGAGCGCCCCGGCCGGGGTCTCGACCATGGCCCCTACCGGAACGTCTTCCGGGAGATGTGCGCGAGCCAGTGCGATCCAATGGCGCAGTTCCTCACGCCTGACGAGGTATGGCAGCAGGACGCGAACAGGGTAGCGGTGACTCAACTGGCTGATGACTGCAAGCTGCGCGCGCACCACATTCGCGACGACGGGATCACCGAAGAGCCGCACCCCCTGCATCCCCAACGAACCTGTCATGGCAGAGTACAGCGGCAACCAGGCCGGCAGCTTGTCGTCGGCGATATCCAGCAGGCGGAAGGTAACCGGCAGCGGTGAGGCCGCGGTACACAGGGCATCGAATTCACGCGTGTAGTACCCGGCATCCGGGCACTGTCCATTGGCTGGCGCGAAGAACTCCGTGCGCACCAGCCCGATGGAGGCGGCACCCATCGCACGCGCCTTGCGTGCCGCCGCGACACTGCGCACGCTGGCACGCAACTCCACCTCGATACCGTCACGGGTGCGAATGGCGGTCCCGGCGTGTGGCGGGGCCGGTGGTTGCCAGGCCGGCACCGGACCGGTCACGGCGGAGACAGTCCCTGCCCCCCCATCGATCACCACGTCCAGCCCCTCCTGGAGCCCGGCGGCATCCGCACCCCGGATGATCACCGTGGGAACCCCCAGGCCCGGCAAGGCAATCGTCTCGTGGGAGAACGGCGCCCCGTCCACCAGGACGATGCCCGCGAGGGGCGGCGCCAGTTTGCCGACCTGCTCCTGTGTAATCAAGGCGATACCCATCCCGGATACCGCCACGCCGCGTTGCAGGATACCCCGCGCGATGCCGGGTACATAACCCATGCCACGTACCAGCAGGGTCGGATCCTTCATCGCCATCCCCCGGGAGGTGCAGCGCGCCCGAGCCGTGCCGTCAGGGATTGTCGGGGTCGCAGGAACCCATGGTCACCCAGAGGCCGTAATCGCAACGCAACAGCATGCTGCCGCTGCAGACGTACTGATCATGCGGGTAGCTCACGCCGTTGAAATAGCACACCGGCTCGCCTTGCACTTCCAGGCGCAGCACCTCGTAGTCCTCGTCGGCCTCCTCGGCGATGGGTGAGTTGTTGAGTTCCGGGTCTGGCGCACCGACCTGGGGTGCGTGGATGCGTGCGGACATGGTCCTCCTCCCTCGGGGTTTCAGTCGTCTGTCCTTCCTGCAGCCGCGAATATTCGCGGGCAGAGCCCGCTCCTACAAGGTGCGTTTTGCAATGATTAAAGCTACGCCGGCTCCCAGCGGCTCCGTCATGACAGTGTAGCAGCTCCATCGCACCCCACCATGGCGGGTCTCTTCCCGCCTTGATGACAACCGTCGTGGATGAGCGAGAAATGCCTACGGCATCAATCCGGTTCGCGTTGGAGGGAACAGCACTGGGCGTTGCCGGCCGCCGCCGATTCGTCACTGAGCACAGAACCGGTGACCGGGTTGGGACGGAAGGTGGTACATCCCTTCAGGCCCAGCGCATGGGCCCGCTCATACACGTCCTTGAAGGCCTCGAAGGCATACTTCTCCGGCACATTGATGGTCTTGGAGATCGAGTTGTCCACATGGGGCTGGACCGCCGCCTGCATGCGCAGGTGCTCTTCCGGCGACAGTTCACGCGCGGTGACGAAGCTGTCCGGCAGAGGATCCTCGCCGTGCAGGGACCGCCAGCACGCCAGCGCATGGCTGGTCAGGGTATATTCGCGGAAACTTCCATCCGCCTGCCGCATGCGACGCCGGTACTGCAGGTCGTACAAGGGCTCCAGGCCACTGGAGACGTTGCTGGCCAGCAGGCTGATGGTGCCGGTCGGCGCGATGGCGAGCAGGTGGCTGTTGCGGACTCCGTGCCGGGCGATCCCCTGGCGGATGTCCTCCGGCAGCCGGGCCACGAATGCACCCTCGAGGTACGCATCGGCCTTGAGGTTGGGAAAGGCGCCCTTCTCCCGCGCCAGCTCGATGGAGGCGCGATAGGCGCCATGACAGATCTCCGCCATGACCTGGCCGGCCAAACGACACGCCGCCTCGTCGCCATAGCGCAGCTTGAGCATCACCAGGGTATCCGCCAGGCCCGTGATACCCAGGCCGATGCGGCGGCTGCCGCGCGCCTGCTCCGCCTGCCGTGGCAGGGGATAGCGCGAGGCGTCGATCACGTCGTCGAGCATGCGCACCGCCAGGGGCACGCTCGCGCGCAGCCCGTCCAGATCCAGCCGTGCCCCGGTGCCGAAGGGGTCGCGCACGAAGCGTGTCAGGTTGAGCGAACCCAGGTCACAGGCGCCATAGGCTGGCAAGGGGATCTCGCCGCAGGGATTGGTGGCACTGATCTGCTCGCGGTACCAGAGGTTGTTCTCGCCGTTGATGCGATCGATGAACAGCACGCCCGGCTCGGCGTATTCATAGGTGGCGTGCATGAGTCGGTCCCAGAGCGCCCGTGCACGCACCACGCGCATCACCCCGCAGGCAACGGGTTCGCGCCGCCCGGACCAGGTCCGCATCAGGGTTGCCTGGCCGCCCGCGGCGGCATCGCCCCCGGCAAGGGGAAACACCAGCGGCCAGTCGGCATCCGCGCGCACCGCCTCCATGAAGGCATCGGTAACCAGCACCGAGAGATTGAAGTTGCGCAATTCCTGCCGCTCGCCCTTGGCATCGATGAAGCGTTCGATATCTGGATGATCACAGCGCAGGGTCGCCATCATCGCACCGCGCCGCGCACCGGTGGACAACAACGTGCCGCACATGCTGTCCCAGATGCGCATGAAGGAGACCGGTCCGGAGGCGATGCCACCCACCTCCCGGGCCGGCATGCCGTGGGGACGCAGGGTGGAGAAATCGTAGCCTACCCCGCCACCCTGCTGCATGGTGAGCGCCCCCTCCTTGAGGGCGTCGAAGATGCCATCCATGGAGTCCTCGATGGCCCCCATGACGAAGCAGTTGAACAGGGTCACGCGCCGGCCGGTGCCGGCACCGGCCAGGATGCGACCGCCAGGCAGGAAGGTGAAGCCATCGAGCAGGCCAAGAAAGCGTTCGCTCCAGGCAGCGGCATCGGCCGGTTCCGTTGCCGCGAGCGCGCCGGCCACCCGTCGCCAGCTGGCACGGATATCCGGCTCACCCGCCTCCCGGTACTTGGTCGCCCAGATTTCGTGCGAGATATCGCTATGGAAAGCATCGCAGTCCGGCATGTCCCGCCCCAGGTCGAAGCGACATCCCCGCGATATCGACCTTCCTGTGATTGTGCAAACCGCCGCATCCGCGGCCTCTACAGGACAACTGTAGCCGACCACTGCCGGCATCACAGGTGGCGCACGAGGGGCCAGGATCCCGACCGGCCAGGAAACCCTGATCGACGTCAATGCCCCCCGCCCGGTCTACTCTATACTCAAGACGTGTCCTGCATCCGGCGCCGCGGATAAAATGCCTGGGAATCAAACATCTGTGCTGCCGCCTGGTACCCCGTGGACCCCATCATGGACTGCAGCGAATGACTGACGCCCAAACCCCCGACATCTGGCGTCGCCCCTGGAGCCAATATGTCCTGCTGGCCCTCGCGCTGGTCCTGCTCTATGCACTCCTCACCCGCGCACCCTATGGCCCGGTCCGCCATGAGATCGCCTACAGCGACTTCACTGCCTATATCCGTCAGGGAAGCGTCGAGGGTATCCTGATCCGCGGTTCGCGCGCCGAAGGCAGCCTGCTTGAACCGAAACCCATCGGCCCCGACAACCAGCCGGGCAGGCTGTTCTCCGTACGCATCCCACCCTTCGGCGACGACACGCTGCTGCCCCTGCTCGACCAGCACGGCGTCCGGGTGCAGGTGGGCGACGACCCGGACCAGACCGGCACGCGCATGCTCCTGCTGGCACTGCTGCCCTGGATCATCCTGTTCGGCTTCTTCTACTGGGTCATCCGACGATCGTCGCAGATGCTCGGCAACGGCCGGCTCGGGCCAGGTGGCGAACTGCGCCGCTTCCTGGAGCGGCCCACCGAGGTGGCCAAGGTACCGGACGTGAGCTTTGCCGATGTCGCCGGCCAGGAGAATGCCAAGCACGAGATCACGGAGCTCGTCGAGTACCTGAAGAATCCCGAACGATTCCAGAAATTGGGGGCCGAAGTGCCGCGTGGCGTGCTGCTCATGGGCCCGCCCGGTACTGGCAAGACCCTGTTGGCGCGGGCGCTCGCCGGGGAGGCGGGCGTGCCCTTCTTCTCCATCTCGGGATCGGAGTTCATCGAGGTGTTCGTCGGCGTCGGTGCATCGCGCGTCCGGCACCTGTTCGAGGCCGCCAAGAAACAGGCCCCGTCCATCATCTTCATCGACGAGCTCGACAGCATAGGACGGACCCGTGGCACCGGCCTGGGCGGCGGACACGACGAGCGGGAGCAGACCCTCAACCAGATCCTCGCTGAAATGGATGGCTTCGCCGGACACGAGGCCGTGCTGATCGTCGCGGCAACCAACCGTCCCGATGTCCTCGACCCCGCGCTGCTGCGGCCGGGGCGCTTCGATCGCCATGTGACCCTGGACCTGCCGGACCGCGACGATCGCGAGGCGATCCTCAAGGTGCACACCCGCAAGGTCCCCCTGGACAGCGGCGTCGACCTGGCCAGGATCGCCAGCGGCACCTCCGGCTTCTCGGGGGCGGATCTGAAGAACCTGGTCAACGAGGCCGCGATCCGTGCCGCGCGCGAGCATCGCGAGCAGGTGCTGGACGAGGATTTCGAGGATGCCCGCGACCGGCTGCTGCTGGGGACGGTACGTACCCTGGCGATACAGCCGGAGGAACACCATCGGCTGGCCGTGCACGAGGCCGGACACACCCTGGTTGCCTACCACATGCCCCACACCGATCCGCTGTTCAAGGTCACCATCATCCCCCGCGGCCGCTCGCTGGGCGGCACCCACCAGCTGCCCGAGGAGGAACGCCATACCCTGGCCGAGGACTACCTGCGGGACCGGCTGGCCGTCATCCTCGGCGGGCGCAATGCGGAAAAGGAGCTGCTCGGCACCGTCAGCTCGGGTGCCGACGACGACATCCGCCAGGCAACGCGCCTGGCGCGCTCCATGGTGTCACGCTGGGGCATGTCCCCGGATATCGGCCCCATCGACCTGCGGGAGGAAGAGGAGCATCCCTTCCTCGGCCGTGAAGTCGCACTGCCGAGACGCTACAGCGAACATTCGGCGGAGGCCGTTGACCTGGCCGTGCAGAAGCTGCTCAATGAAGCCGAGCAACGCGCACTGCAGACACTCCGCCAGTACCGTGCCGAACTGGAGCGCCTGATCGAGGCACTGGAAACGCGTGAAACACTGCACCGTGAAGACATCGAGGCACTGCTGGGCTCGACCCGGACCGTATCGGGCCGGCCCGAAGCCGCGGGAGGAAACTGACATGAGCATCTCCAGCGCCGATATCGCCAAGGGTCGTGTAATCGTCGGCCGCCTGCTCGATGCCCTGGGCATCGAGGCCTACCTCTACGAACTGGAACCCGGGGATGGGGTGTGGGAGTTGCGCGTGGAATGTACCGTGCCCGAGGGCTGGAAACGCTGCAGCTGGGAGGTATCGGCCGCCGAACTGCTCGCAAGCCACGACGACCCGGTGCTGCGCGAGCGCATGTTGCAGCACTGGTCCGTGCAGCTCGGTGCCTGCAAGCGACGCCAGCCCGGCGTGAGTCAATCCTCGCAGGAATAGCCCAGGGCCGCGAGACCCTCTTCCAGGTAGCTGGCAACCAGCGGCCGGGCCAGCAGGTAGGCCGCCGTGTGGGAGGTCCACATCTCGCGCGCCTGCTCGAGGACGCTATCCCATTCCCCCGCATCGAAATCGCCGCGCCCGATCCACATCAGCGCGACCAGGCTCATCTGTTGTTCGGGCTCGAGATCATCGATGGTCTCCTGCACCTCCTGGTACGTCAGGTCGTCCTCGTGATTGGCGAGCACCTGCACCGCCCAGTCGCCGGACGGGCTGACCGGCTCCTCCGGGATGACGACTTCCTCCTTGGCATGAAACTCCCGCGCCTTGGCGATGATCTCGCAGACGATCCCGCTGCTGATGTTCAGCATGGCCATGCCCCCCTTCAGTTCGAATCCATGGGAAGTATAGACGGGTAACGGCGCCGCGGCCGCCTCAGCCCGGCGCGGGCACCAAGGGCAGCGTCTGGTCGAAGACCTGCATCTGCCTGGGCACCACCACCTGGGGGCAGACCTCCCGGATCTCGTCGTAGATCCGCTCCGGGCAGTCGCTGTTGCGCAGCGAGAAATGGAACGGCAGCAGGCGGGTCACGCCCGCGTCCCGGGCGATCTCGCCGCAGGCGCGGGTGGTCAGGTGGCCAGTATGGGCGGCGCGGTCGGCGTCGGCTTCGAGAAAGGTCGCCTCGCAGAACAGGGTGTGGGCATCCTGCGCGAAGCGCACCAGCCGGGTGCGGTTCTGCCGGGTGTCGGCGAAGTCGGTCGCATACACCAGCCGGCGCCCCGGCACGACCAGGGCCAGCTCGTCGGCCAGCGCCGCGACGCTGGCGCGGCTGCCATCGGGCAGCTCGATCGATTGGTCCTGCCCGCCGGCGAGGAGCTGCCGCTTCAGCTGCGTCAGCCAGGGCCCCGGCGCCCAGTCGCGCGCGCGCAGGCGGTCCTTGCGGATGTTGACCTGCTGCGCGGGCTCGAAGGCGTAGGCCAGCACCGGCGTGCCGTGATCCAGGGTGATGGCACGTACCCGGAAACCGGTTTCCGCGCGGATGACGCCCTCCACCACCGTTTCCTCATACAGGAACCGCAGCCCGCCCTGCCCCACCTGGATGGCATGGCACACCAGGCGCTCGCCGTGCAGTTCATGGATCTCGAAGCGCGGACCGCGATCCTCGATCCGGTCCCAGAGGATGCCCTGGATCAGGGCCTCGACATGGCGCGCCAGGCCCGGCGGGCCATACAGCCGGCAGGGCTGCGCCATGCCGATGCGGGCGCGCAGCAGCCAGAAGAAGCCGCCGATGTGGTCCAGGTGGGCATGACTGATGAAGACATCGCTCACCTGGTGCGCGACGCGCGCCGCCAGCCGCACACTCGCCCCCAGATCGAACAACAGGCTGCGGCGCTGGTGCCGCAGCCGTGCGTGCAGCAGCGGATCACCGAATACGCCGTTGACCAGGGTGACCGCGAGGTTGCCCACCTCGCCACTGATCCAGGGCCCGCCGGCGGCGAGCGCCCGTGCATAGGGTGCCAGGTCCGGTGGCGGGCGGTAGTCGAGGGGCTCGTGGGCGTAGGGGGCGGCGGTTTCCAGGCGGCCGTCGAGGGATCGCCGGGCATCACGTACCAGCAAGGCCACGGGCGCCTCCACCGGGCGCGGCAGGCACAGGCACAGCTCCTCACCCGCCAGGGCCGCCACCTCCCCCAGCACCGCATCCCCCCCACTACCGACCAGGGCCACCTGCCGTCCGGCCCAGGCCTCGGCCGCCAATCGCGGCGGCGGCGTGCCGAGCAGTGCAAGCGCCGACAGCCGGAGCCTCTGGCGCGTCGCGGCTTGCAGGTAGGCATCCCAGGCGGCGGTGCGCGTGCGCGCCCGCGCCTGCTTCCCCGGCCGCTGCGCCTGCGGCGAAGCATGCACCAGCACCACCTCGGCGGACTGCGCCCGCAGCTCGGCCTGCAGTGGCACCGCCGTGCCCTCACGCATCAGCACCAGGATGAGATCGGGGGCGGTCGCCAGCAGCAGGCCCTGCAGCAGTTCGGCGCCGGTGACCCCGCGCACCGCGCCGGGCGCGTCCACCAGCAGCGTCGTCGCGGGCGCCCTGGCGGCAAGCCGCTGCACCGCCGCGACCAGCGGCAGCCGGAAGCGCCCGGCATCCAGGGTGCAGAGCGCCTCCGTGGCGGTGGCACGCCACCGACCGGCGTCCCATGTCCCCAGCGCCACCGCGCCCGGCAGCCCGAAGGCGGGCGAACCGGGATCGGCGCCCAGGCAGGTGCAGGCCCGCCCCGCCTGCGCCAGGGCCTCCGCCAGACGTGCCGCAAGCCAGGACTTGCCGACGCCGGGCGCACCCAGCAGCAGCACCCGTCGCTCGCGCGACAGGAACCGCTCGACCAGTTCCCCGGGCCGGGCCTCGATGCAGGGAACGTCTCGCGCCGGCGGATGGTGCATGGCGGTGTCTCGCGGGCTTCTCGACCAGGCTACCAGGGACTCTACGCCGGCGAAGCGGGAGCGGCAACGCCGGGGCAGGCAGTCACCGCGCTGCCCGCCCACGGCTCAGCCCAGCAGCAGCTTCAGTCCCAGGATGGCGAGAAAGGCGGCGAAGAAGCGCTTGAGCAGGTGCTCCGGGATGCTGTGGGCCAGGCGCGCGCCCAAGGGCGCGAACAGGGTGCTGGCCACCACGATGCCCACATAGGCGGGAAGATTGATGTAGCCCAGGCTCAGGGGCGGCAGCACCGCCTTGCCCCAACCGGTGAACATGTAGGCGAGGGTACCGGTCACCGCGATGGGCAGGCCGATGGCGGCCGAGGTGGCCACCGCGCGCCGCACCGTCATGTTGCACCAGGTCAGGAAGGGGACGCTCAGCGATCCGCCACCTATGCCCATCAGGGTGGATACGGTCCCGATCAGGGTTCCGGTGATCCCCATGCCCAGGGTGCCGGGCAGCTGCCGGTGCGGGCTGGTGGCGGCACCGAACACCATCTGGGTGGCGACCAGGAGCATGAAAAGGGCAAAGGCGATGCGCAGGGTTTCGCTGGGCAGGACCGCGGCCAGGCTGGAGCCGAGCACGCCACCGAGGATGATCCCCGGGGTGAGGCGCAGGAAGGCCGGCCAGTCCACCGCGCCGCGTCGATGATGGGCGCGGATGGAGGACAGCGAGGTGGTGACGATGGTGGCGAGGGAGGTACCGATGGACAGGTGCATGATCACCGTGGCATCCACCCCTTGCCCGGCGAACACCAGCGCGAGCACCGGCACGATGATGATGCCGCCGCCGATGCCCAGCAGCCCGGCGAGGGTGCCCGCCAGCGCCCCCATGGACAGCAGGATGAGGATGTCCACCGGTATGCCCTCAGGCCTGGGGCAACAGGGCAGCGAGCTTCTTGCGTTCCCGGGCCAGGGCCCTGGAGGTGGTGATCTCGCCCGCCTCGATGAAGCGCTCGTGGTTGGCCTCCACCTCCTGGGGATCATAGAGGTAGTTGACCATCACGCCGAAGGATTGCCCCCGGCCATTGGGGGATGGGTCGGCCTGCAGGTTGATGCGTTCCAGGCGTGCGCCGTTGCTCAGGTGGAAGGTCGCCACGGGATCGAGCATGGCGCGCCCCCGGTCGCCGAAGCGGGTCAGGTAGGCCAGTGCCAGACGCTGCAGCGGGGCCGCCGTGACCTCGGTGTGGGCCTCGTGGTCCTCCTGCTCCAGCAGCGTGAGCAGGGCCTCCGGACTTTCGCTCTTGCCGCTGCGCTCGCACAGGACGGCGGCATCCTCTGCCAGCAGGCGTTCCAGGGTGGCGCGGTCCAGCGTGCCGGGTGTGCCGGCGATGGCCGCCCTCACCGTGGCGGCGAAGCGCGGCATGGGCGACAGGGTGACGAAGTGTTCCAGTTGCGGAAACTCCGTGCTCAGTTCCGCCACCACCTGCTTGATGAGGAAATTGCCGAAGGAGATGCCCCGCAGCCCGTGCTGGGTGTTGTTGATGGAATAGAACAGGGCCGTGTCGGCCTGGTCCACGTCCCCCAGGGGCGCTTCGGGATCCAGCAGCGGCTGAATGCGATCGGCGATGCCGTTGACCAGCGCCACCTCCACGAATACCAGGGGCTCGTCGGGCAGGGCCGGGTGGAAGAAGGCGAAGCAGCGCCGGTCGTCGGCCAGGCGCCGGCGCAGGTCGTCCCAGCCGCGGATCTCGTGCACCGCCTCGTAGGCGATGAGCTTTTCCAGCACCTGGGCGGGGCTGCGCCAGTCGATGCGCTCCAGGCGCAGGAAGCCACGGTTGAACCAGGAATACAGCAGGTGGCGGAAATCGGCATCCACCGCCTTCAGGTGCGGGCGTTCCTTGAGCAGGCCCAGCAGGTCGCCACGCATGGCCACCAGCGCCGCGGTACCGGATGGGGCGCGGTTGAGGCGGCGCAGCAGTTCCTGGCGCGGCGGCTCGACCACGGCGCCGAGGCGCAGCAGGTCGTCGGCCTGGCCGCTGCGCAGGAATGCCTCGGCCGCCTGCCGCACCTGCTCCGTGTCCGGCGCGAAGTCGCGGTGGAGCATCTCGAAGAACGCCGCCTTGTCCGCGGCGGACATGGCGCGGTAGGCCTGCAGCACCTCCCGCACCAGGGCCAGGCTGCCCGCCTCGCCCTGGTGTGTCAGCAGCGCCGCGCAGTCCTCGGCGATGCCGCGCTGTTCCTTGCGCGACTTCAGCAGCTCGCGGCCGCGGTCGGCGACCGAATCCAGCAGGCGCTCCAGCCAGTGGTTCCTCAAGGCTGCGGCCCCATCAGGTAGTCGGGCAGCCAGATGGCGATCTGCGGGAACAGGGTCAGCAGCACGATCGCCAGCACCATGCACAGCACGAAGGGGAAGGCGCCCTTGAGGATGGTGGTCAGGCGGATATCCGGTGCGATGCCGTTGATCACGTACAGGTTCAGGCCCACCGGCGGGGTGATGAGCCCGATCTCCAGGTTGATGGTCATGATGACCGCGAACCAGATGGGATCGAAGCCGGCCTGGGTGATGATGGGCAGCAGGATCGGCGTGGTCATCAGGATCACCGCCGCCGGCGGCAGGAAGAAGCCGGCCACCAGCAGGAAGATGTTGATCCATACCAGCAGCACAATGGAGCTGAAGCCCTGCCCTGCAATCCACTCCGCGACCGACTGGGTCACGTACAGGTGCGAGAGCATGTAGCTGAAGAGGATCGAGGTGCCGATGATCATCAGGATCATCACCGACTCGCGGGTGGTGGCGCGCATGATCTCCCACAGGTGCGGCAGGCGGGTCATGCGGTACACCACCATCACCAGCAGGATGGTGAGGATGGCGCCAACGCCGGCCGCCTCCGAGGGGGTGGCGACCCCGCCGTAGAGCACGTAGAGCACGGCGAGCACGATGGCCAGGAAGGGCAGGATCTTCGGCAGGATGACCAGCTTCTCGCGCCAGCTGTAGCCCACGTCGCCGATGGCGAAGCGATAGCCGTGGCGCCAGGCGGTGAACAGCGCCCAGGCCATGAACAGCCCGGTGAGCATCAGTCCGGGGAGGATGCCGGCCAGGAACAGCCGCGCGATGGACTGCTCCGTGGCGATGCCGTAGAGGATCATGGTCAGGCTGGGCGGGATCAGGATGCCGAGGGTACCGCCCGCGGCGATGGAGCCCGCCGCCAGGCCGTCGTGGTACCCGCGCCGGCGCATCTCGGGGATGCCCATCTTGCCGATGGCGGCGCAGGTGGCCGGCGAGGAACCGCTCAGGGCCGAGAAGATGGAGCAGGCGCCCAGGTTGGAGATGATGAGCCCGCCAGGTACGCGGTACAGCCAGCGCTCCAGGGCCTCGTACAGGTCGGCACCGGCACGCGAGCTGGCGATGGCCGCGCCCATCATGATGAACATGGGGATGGACACCAGGGTGAAGTCCGACAGGCCGCCGAACAGCACCTCGGCGAAGGTCTGGATGCCTTCCGGGCCCTGCATGAGGAGCAGGAACAGCGCGGCGACCACGCCCAGGCCGAAGGCGATGGGGATGCCGGTGAGCAGCACCAGGATGGTCACCAGGCCGATGATGAGCCCGAGGGTGAGTTCATTCATTGGGCGTGTCCCCCGGCGCGATGTGGAAGGGGTCCGCGCGGCCGGTGGCCAGGCCGGCCATTTCCGCCAGGTACTGCAGGGCGACCATGCCCATGCCCAGCGGCACGGCGGCATAGGGGATCCACATGGGCGGGCCCCACAGCGACTCGGAGCGCCAGCCCCGGTCCCAGGCCTCCCAGGTCAGCTCCGCCCCCAGCCAGGCCACCGTGGCGCAGAAGGCGAAGGCCAGCAGCATGGTGATCCAGGCCAGCAGCCGGCGCAGGCGCGGGGACAGGTACAGGGGGATCAGGTCCACGTTGACATGCCCGCGGGTGAGCAGGACATAGGGACTGCCGATGAAGGTCGCGCCGATGAGCGCGTAGGTGACGAATTCGGTCTGCCATACGGTGGAGGCATTCATGACGTAGCGCATGAATACCATCTGGCAGATGACCAGAGCGGCCGCGGCGATCAGCGCGGCGGCGGCCAACCCGAGCGTGCGGGAGGCAAAATTAATAGATGAGATAAACGCCTGCATGAGCCCTTACCGAAGAAAGAGGCCGCCAGGACATCCTGGCGGCCCCGGGGTTATGGCCGCTTACTCGACCGCCAGTGCCTGGTCGATCATCTCCTGGCCGTTCTTCACGCTCTTGGCGAAGGAGGCATAGGAGGTCTCACGGGCCAGCGCGCGCCACATCTCGGCCTGCTCGGCGTTCATGCGCGCCACTTCCACGCCGTTCTCGCGATAGACCTGCTCCATCTTCTCGTCGGCTTCCTTGGCGGCCTGGTAGGCGTATTCCTCGGCTTTCTTGCCGGCGGCCATCAGCACGTCCTGCTGTTCCTTGCTCAGCTTGTCGAAGCTGCGCTTGGAGATCAGGATGGGTTCGTACATGAACCACAGGGCGTGCTCGCCGGGACCGGTCACGCACTTGACCTGCTCGTAGATGCGGTAGGACACGAAGCTCTCGGAGCTGGTGTTGACCGCATCCAGTACGTTGGTCTGCAGGCCGGTGTAGATCTCGGAGCTGGGCATGGAGCTGATGGAGGCACCGGCCGCGGCCAGCATCTCCTCGAAGGACTTGCCCGCCGCGCGCATCATGGAGCCCTTCACGTCATCGGGTTCCAGGATGCAGTTCTTCTTGGAGGCGAAGCCGCCTGCCAGCCAGGTGTCCGCCAGCACGAGCACGCCGGCCCGGTTGATCTCCTCCTTGACCCGCTGCATGGCCGGCGAGTGGTTGAAGCGCAGGGCATGGTCGTGGTTCTTCACCAGGCCCGGCATCAGGGTGATGTTGAATTCCGGGTGCCGGCCGGCGAAGTAGGCCAGCGGCACGGCGGTGATGTCCAGGTTGCCCTTGACGATGGCATCCCACTGCTCGCGCGCCTTGTACAGGGAACTGCCGGGATAGACCCGCACCTGCAGGTCCACGTTGGCGGCCTCGGCCTCGCGCGCGATGATCTGCACCATTTCGTCACGCAGATCGCCGGTACCGCCGGGCCACTGGTGGGATGCCTTCAGCTCGAGGGCGGATACGCTCGCGGCGCCCAGTGCCAGGGCCACGCCCATGAGGGTGTTGCGGGTTTTGGTAAACATGTGGTTGCCTCTCCTGTTTGCGGTTGTCATTTCCAGGCCAGCCTGGAGCATGTCCTCGTCGCCATGCCCGTGGCGCGGGCATGGCCGATCATTCACGGTTTGCTGCTCTTCACCTTTCCTGGCGGGGCCTCCTGCCCCACTGCCTCCCCTGGCGCCCCGGGGTCGAGGTCACGCAGCACATCACGCTGGCGCGACAGGTGTTCCTGCATCGCCTGCTCGGCCTGCGCGGCCTCGCGCCGGTGAAACGCCTCCATGATCCTGCGGTGTTCCTGCAGGGACTCCTGCAGGCGCCCGGGCCGGGTCAGCTGCCGGTGGCGCGCCAGGCGCAGGATCTTGCGCAGGTCGGCCACCATGCGCTGCAGCCAGCGATTGCCCGAAAGCTGGTAGACCTCGCCGTGGAACTCGCAATTCTGTTCATAATAGGCGTCGATATCGCCCGCCGCGGCCGCCGCCTCGAGCCCTGCGTGCATGGCGTCCAGGCGCGCGATGTCCGCCGCGGAGCACTTTTCCACGGCCTCGCGCGCACACAGGCCCTCCAGCACCGCCATCACCGGGAACAGCTCCTCGAGCTCCTCGCGCGACAGGGTGCGCACCTGGCAGCCGCGGCGCGGCTGGAGCACCAGCAGGCCCTCGGAGGCCAGCACCTTCAGCGCCTCGCGCAGGGGGGTGCGGCTGATGCCAAGGCGCTCGCAGAGCGCCTTTTCATCGACCCACTCGCCGGGCTCGAGCTCGGCGTGATAGATCAGCTCCCGGATCCGGTCGGCGACTTCCTCGTACAGGGCCTTGGTCTGGATGGGGCCGTTCATCGCTCCTGCCGTTCTCCGCCTTGACCGGGAAACACCCCGCGCCACATAATTGGTGAATTCATAATTATGAATTAAAGATTACATATCATCCCCGCGCATGCGGAAGCTTGTCAAGCCGCGCGCCGACCTGTCAGGGCAGACCCGTGACCTCGCACAACATCTACGCACTCTTCCAGTCCCGTTTCCCCCGCGACCCGGGGCAGCCGGTCATCGAGACCCCCGACGGGACCTGCCACAGCTACGCCGAACTGGAACAGGAAAGCGCGCGCATCGCACGTCTGCTGCGCGAGGGACTGGGCCTTTCCAAGGGTGACCGGGTCGCGGTGCAGGTGGACAAGTCCCCCCGCGCCCTGTTCCTCTACCTGGGCTGCCTGCGCGCCGGACTGGTCTACCTGCCGCTCAACACCGCCTACAAGGCCGGCGAGGTGGAGTATTTCCTGGAGAACGCCGGCGCCGCAGCCGTGGTCTGCCGTCCCGAGGCGCAGGACATGGTGCAGGCCATCGCGCAGCGCCACGGCATCCAGCATGTGCTCACCCTGGATGCGCGGGGCGAGGGCACGCTCAGCGCCGCCGCGCGGGACCAGGCGCCGGACTACGGCATCAGCGATTGCGCGGCCGACGATCTCGCCGTCATCCTCTATACCTCCGGCACCACCGGGCGGCCCAAGGGTGCCATGATCAGCCACGGCAACCTGGCGGCCAACGGCCTGGCCCTGCACCAGGCCTGGGGCTGGCAGCCCGACGACGTGCTGCTGCACGCCCTGCCCATCTTCCACATCCACGGCCTGTTCGTGGCCTGCCACTGCGTGCTGCTCAACGGCAGCAAGATGCTGTTCCTGCCGGGCTTCGACGCGACCACCGTCATGCGCCTGCTGCCGCGCGCCACGGTGATGATGGGCGTACCCACCTTCTATACCCGCCTGCTGCGCGAACCCCGTTTCGACGCCGAACTCACCGCCAACATGCGGCTGTTCATCTCCGGCTCGGCCCCCCTGCTGGAACAGACCTTCGACGAGTTCCGCGCACGCACCGGGCACACCATCCTGGAACGCTATGGCATGACCGAGACCGGCATGAACACCTCCAACCCGCTGCACGGCCTGCGCCGGGCGGGCACGGTGGGGCCGGCCCTGCCGGGCGTGCAGGTGCGGGTAGTGGACGAGCAGGACCGGGTACTGCCTGCCGGCAGCGTCGGCCAGCTGCAGGTGAAGGGGCCGAACGTGTTCCAGGGCTACTGGGGTATGCCGGACAAGACCGCCGAGGAATTCACCGCCGACGGCTTCTTTCGCACCGGCGACATGGCGAGCATCGATGCACAGGGGTACGTAGCGATCGTCGGGCGCGCCAAGGACATGGTCATCACCGGCGGCTACAACGTCTATCCGAAGGAGATCGAGGAACAGATCGACGCCATCGACGGCGTGGTGGAGGCGGCGGTGTTCGGCCTGCCCCACGCCGACTTCGGCGAGGGCGTGACCGCCGCCGTGGTGCGCGCCCCGGGCGTGGAGTCCCCCACCGAGCAGCAGATCATCGCCACCCTCAAGGACTCGCTGGCCAACTACAAGGTGCCGAAGCGGGTGTTCTTCCTGCCGGAACTGCCGCGCAACACCATGGGCAAGGTGCAGAAGAACCTGTTGCGGGAACGCTTCGCCGGGACCTACGAGTCCGGCACCGGCTAGCCGGGCGGGAGATTCAGGCCTTCTTGACGAATTCGGACTTCAACTTCATCGCGCCGATGCCGTCGATCCTGCAATCGATGTCGTGATCCCCCTCGACGAGGCGGATGTTCCTGACCTTGGTGCCGACCTTCACCACCAGGGACGAACCCTTGACCTTCAGGTCCTTGATGACGGTGACGCTGTCCCCGTCCTGCAGCAGGTTACCGTGGGCATCCTTGACCACCCGGCCTTCCTCCCCGGCTTCAGTTGCGGCCTCCTGCGGCCACTCGTGCGCGCATTCCGGGCACACGAACATGGCGCCATCCTCATAGGTATATTCCGAGCCACACTGGGGGCACTTGGGTAAGCTGCTCACGGCGATTTCCTGTAGTGGGTAGACTGCATTACGCGGGAGGGGGCTTTATACCGCATCCCGATCGGGATGTTCAGATAAAATCGCGACGACCCCCGACAGGCAAACGGAAACGCCGCGGGCCGGCGGGATGCGGGGATGGCCGGGCAACGGCGGTGATACCGCGGGCTCCTGGCCGACGAATGGAGCAGAAGCAACTGAACTCACAAGCATTTTTGAGTCACCCCGGAGGCGCGCCCCGAGTGTCGGCCGCGATGTGGCTCGCCGCTCTCCTGGCCGGGCTGCTGGCCGCCACCCCGGCGGCCGGGCGCGCCCCCGACCGATGCGACCTGCCCGACGCGGAACTCGAGGCGTCGGGCGCCGTCGTCGGCAGGATCCTGGTCGACAACATCAACATCTTCGACCTCGACGATCCCAAGGAGGACAAGGCGCTGTTCCGGCTCCTGAACCGGCTCCATATCCGCACCCGCCCGGCGATCATCCGCCGGCAACTGCTGTTCGCCACCGGCGAACCCTTCCAGCGCCGCCTCCTCGATGAGTCCGAGCGCATCCTGCGCGCCACGTCCTACCTCTACGATGCCGAGATCACCCTGCTGTCCTGCGCGGACGGGGTCGTGGACATCGCCGTGCATACCCAGGACGTATGGACGCTCAAGCCCGGCATCTCGCTGTCCCGCAGCGGCGGGGAAAGCCGTACCAGCCTCGACCTCCAGGACGACAATTTCCTTGGCCGGGGCAGCAGCATCCGCTTCGCCCGCGAGTACGACGAGGAACGCAAGTCCACCCTGTTCGGCTATACGGACCGCAACCTCGGGGGCCGCTGGATCACGCTGGACACCACCATCGCGGACAACAGCGATGGCCATGAATACGCCCTGCGGCTGGAACGCCCCTTCTACGCCCTCGACACGCGCTGGGCCACCGGCGGCGCCTGGCGCGCGGAGAAACGCCGGGACCCGGTCTACTCGCTCGGCGACGAGATCGGCGAGTTCGGCGAGGAGTTCGAGACCTTCAGCCTCTATGGCGGCTGGTCCGGGGGCATCCGCAACGGCTGGGTGGAACGCTGGCGGCTCGGGATCGCCTACGACCGGCACCGCTTCGACCCGGCGGATGGCAGCCTCGACCCGGCCCTGGTGCCCGAGGACCGGAAACTGCTCTACCCCTACCTCGGCTACGAGCGGATCGAGGACCGGTTCCAGCGTGCGGAAAACCTCGACCAGATCCGTCGCACCGAGGATTTCCAGCTGGGGACGCGCCTCAGCCTGCGGCTCGGGCTGTTGTCGGAGGCCCTGGGCTCCGACCGGCGCGGCGCGCTGTTCGCCGCCGCGACCAGCCATGGCTACGGGGATCCGGCAGGGCAGGTCCTGCTGCTCTCCAGCCACGCCCATGGGCGCATCGAGAGCGGCGTGCTCGCGAACGCGGTACTGGGCGGGTCGCTGCGCTGGTACCAGCGCCAGTCCAGCCGGCGCCTGCTGTACCTGGCGCTGCACGGGGACGTGGCGGAAAACCTGGACCTCGACAACCCGCTCGAGATCGGCGGCGACGAGGGCCTGCGCGGCTATCCCCTGCGCTACCAGCGCGGCGACGCGCGGGCCCGGTTCACCATCGAGCAACGCTACTTCACCGATTACTACCTGTGGCGCCTGTTCAGGGTCGGCGGCGTGGTGTTCTTCGATGCCGGTCGGGTCTGGGGGGACAATCCCTACGGCGGCGAGAACCTCGGCCTGCTGCGGGACGTCGGCTTCGGCCTGCGCCTCAGCAGCACCCGCTCCAGCATCGCCAAGATGATCCACTTCGACTTCGCCTTCCCCCTCGACGGCGACGATTCCATCGACAGCTTCCAGTTCCTGGTGGAGGGGAAACGCAGCTTCTGACTGCGCCGGGCCTCAACGCTCGATCCGGGTGATCTTCGTTCCCACGCTGCGCATGGCCATATCCCTATCCTCCTCCATGGACAACGGGGACTCGGCACCATAAACGGCCTGATCATCATACGGTTAGCGCTGGGCGCCTGTGCCGATGATCTATACTGAAGCGTAGTAAATGCCGTGCCCGCAGTGGCGCATTTTTCGGCGTCTCCATAGGCTGTTGTTTTATTGATGAAACAGGCCATGCCAGGACATTCCGGACTCCATACCCGAACGCCCCTGCTGGTCATGGCGGCGAGCATCCTGTTCGTCGCCCTGGTGCTCATGCTACTGGTGTACTTCGGCGCCCATGAACAGGTGCTGGACCTGCTGACCTGGTTCGATGCACAGGGGGTCTGGGCGCCGCTGCTGTTCGTGCTGATCATGGCGGCGGTGGTGGTCCTGCTGCTGCCGGGCTTCCTGTTCACCACCGGCGCCGGCTTCGTATTCGGGGTCGTGGAGGGCTCCCTCTACGTGGTGACGGGCACGACCCTGGGGGCGGCTCTGGCATTCCTCATCGCACGCCACCTGTTCGGGCAGCGCGCCCGGGCCTTCGTCCTGGACCACGCCAGGCTGCGCGTGGTCAGCGAGGAACTGACCCCCCATGGCTGGAAGATCGTGCTACTGACCCGCCTGATCCCCTTCTTCCCCGGCAAGATCTCCAACTATTTCTTCGGACTGACGCACTTCTCCTTTCGCGGCTACGTCGGCGGCTCGCTGCTGGGCTTCATCCCCTTTTCGGTCCACAACGTGTATCTCGGCGCCATCGCCGCCGACATCACCACCCTGGGCGCGCGCGACCTGGGCCGCACCCCGCTGCAATGGGCCCTGTACGGGGCCGGTTTCGTGGCCACCGTGATCGCGGTCCTGTACCTCAACCGGCTGGCGCGGCGCGCGCTGGACCGCTACGCCCGGTCCGGCGCCATCGAGGAGGAACTGCCGTGAGCTGGATGAAATGGCTGCCCTGGCGCCTGGTCATTCGCTACATCGCGCGCAAGCAGGGCTTCCTGGATCCCATCGCCCTGCTCTCGAAGCTGCACGGCTTCGCCCAGCCCTCGGAGGTCGGCGAGCCCATCGAACTGCTGCGCGCCGGTGTGGTGTTCCACGCCCGCGGCCTGATCAACAGCCGGGTCATCCAGCACAACCTGGACTGGGTCTGGCCCTACTGGATCGAGCGCCAGTTCGATCCCCACGATGTATCCTTCATCCCGCGCGCCTTTTCCATCACCCACATCAACCTCAGCCACCGCAACTGGACCGCCATCGGCTACCCCGATTGCGAGGAGCTGCCCATCGTCGATCCCCGCGGCCTGCTCACGCCCCTGCTCGATGGCTGGTCACTGGACGGCTGGCTGATGGACGGGGAGGGTCGCTGCCTGCTGCCCTCGCGCACGGCCGACTGCCGGCAATGGCAGGACATGGATCCGGGGGCGCGCATCACCACCGCAACGGAGATCCCCGGCCTGGCCCTGAGCAGCCGCGCCTGGGTGCAGCTGGAGGCGGGCATTCCGGTGTGCCGGCTGCAGCTGCAGGCGCGCGCCGACACGGATGCCTCGCTGGTGCTGGCGCTGCGGCCCTACAACCCGGAGGGCATCAGCTTCATCCACCAGGTCCGCCTGTCGGACGACCGCCGGACCTGGACGGTGGACGACAGCCAGCGGATCGAGTTCAGCGCCCCGGCCGACCGACACCATGTCTCCGATTACCGTCAGGGCGACGTGCACATCCATCTCCAGGACCGTGAAGACCAGACCGGGGGCCGCTGCGAGGTGGGCATGGTCACCGCCGCGGCGCTGTTCCCGGTCCGGGCGGGCGTGCCCACCGAGGTCACCGCGCGCATCCCGCTCCCCGACGTGCCCGCCGGCCTCCCGGCCGATGCCTGGGAAACCGCACAGGACAAGCGCTGCCGGCTGAGCTGCCCGGACCCGCGCTACCAGTTCCTCTACGACGCCGCGCTCACCTCGCTGATCCTGCACTCACCGGAGGACGTCTACCCCGGCCCCTTCACCTACAAGCGCTTCTGGTTCCGCGACGCCGCCTTCATCATCCATGCCCTGCTCTGTGTCGGCCTGACGGAACGCGCCGAGCGCGCGCTGGCGCGCTTCCCCGAGCGCCAGACCCGGCACGGCTATTTCCGCTCCCAGGAAGGCGAATGGGATTCCAACGGCCAGGTGCTGTGGATCCTGCAGCGCTACTTCGCCCTGACCGGCCAGCCGCTCGCCCCCGAGTGGCAGGGACCCGTGCAGCGCGGTGCCCGCTGGATCCTGCGCAAGCGCCTCGCCGAGGACCTGGACGCGCCCCATGCCGGGCTGCTGCCGGCCGGCTTCAGCGCCGAGCACCTGGGGCCCAACGATTACTACTACTGGGACGATTTCTGGGGCATCGCCGGGCTGCGCGCCGCCGCAGCCCTGTTGCGCGACCGGGATGCCGCCAGCAGCCGGGAGTTTGCCCGCGCCGCCGACACCTTCGCGGCGGCGGTGGAGCGCAGCCTGGCGGCCTGCGCACAACGCCTCGGCCGCCCGGCCATGCCCGCTTCGCCCTACCGCCGCCTGGATGCCGGCGCCATCGGCTCGCTGGCCTTCGGCTACCCGGTGCAGCTGTGCGCGCCGGACGATCCGCGCCTGCTGGATTGCGCCGCCTTCCTGCGCGAGCGCTGTTTCGTGAACGGGGCCTTCTACCAGGACATGATCCATTCCGGGCTCAATGCCTACCTGACCCTGCACGTGGCCCAGGTGCTGCTGCGCGCCGGCGACCCGGCCCACCTGGAACTGATGGACGCCGTGGCCGCCCTCGCCTCGCCCACGGGCCAGTGGCCGGAGGCCATCCACCCGCGCACCGGCGGCGGCTGCATGGGCGACGGCCACCACGTGTGGGCCGCCGCCGAGTGGGTGCTGATGCTGCGCAACTGCTTCGTGCGCGAGGAAGGCGAGGGACTCATCCTGTGCGCGGGCATCCCGCCGCGCTGGCTCGAACAGGACGAGCCCATCCGCTTCGGACCGGCGCCCACCGGCTTCGGCGCCATCCGCCTGACCATCCTCCCGCAGGCCGGTGCCGCGCCGCGCGTCGAATGGCAGGCCGACTGGCACGGTGCCGCCCCGCCGATCCAGGTATGCCTGCCCGGTTGCGAACCGGCGCGCGCCGCCGCGGATGCGGATTCGATCGTCCTCGTCAGAATGGCATCCTGAGACATGAACATCCTCATCCTCACCAACACCTTCACCCCGCACGTGGGCGGCGTGGCACGCTCGGTGGAATCCTTCATCGGCGAGTACCGCCGGCGCGGGCACCGGGTCCTGGTGGTGGCGCCGGAGTTTCCCGGCATGCCGCGCGACGAGACCGACGTGGTGCGCATCGAGGCCATCCAGAACTTCAATGCCAGTGACTTTTCGGTCGCGCTGCCCATCCATCCCCAACTCGGGGAACAGGTCGATGCCTTCCAGCCGGACATCGTGCATTCCCAGCACCCCTTCCTGCTGGGCATCACCGCGCTGCGCCTCGCGCGTCGCCGCGAACTGCCGCTGGTATTCACCCACCACACCCTGTACGAGCAGTACACGCACTACATTCCCGGGGATTCGCCCGCCCTGAAACGCTTTGCGATCGTGCTGGCCACCCGCTATGCCAACCTCTGCGACCAGGTATTCGCCCCCAGCGAGAGCATCAAGGAGCTGCTGTGGCAACGCGGCGTCACCCGCCCGATCAGCGTGGTGCCCACCGGGGTCCACCTGGAACACTTCGCCGCGGGGGATGGCCGCGCCTTTCGCCGGCAGGCGGGGATCCCCGAGGACGCCTGGGTGGTCGGCCACCTGGGCCGCCTCGCGCCGGAAAAGAACCTGGACTTCCTCGCCCGGGCGGTCGCCGATTTCCTCGGCCGCCATGACCGCGCGAATTTCCTGGTCATCGGCAGCGGGCCATCCGAAGCGGCGATACGGGACATCTTCGCCCGTGCCGGCCTGGAGGCGCGCCTGCACATCGTCGGCATCCTGCAGCAGCCGGCACTGGCCGATGCCCTGCACGCGATGGATGTCTTTGCCTTCGCCTCCAGGAGCGAGACCCAGGGCATCGTGCTCACGGAGGCCATGGCGGCCGGCCTGCCGGTCGTGGCCCTGGAGGCGGCGGGGGTACGCGAGGTGGTCAGGGACGGGCACAACGGCCGCCTGCTGGCGGAGGCGACACCCGTCGCCTTCGCCGCCGCCCTGCAATGGGTGCGGGAACTGCCCCCGCAACGGCGCCAGGAGATGCAACAGGCCGCCCTCGCCACCGCCGGGGACTTTTCCGTCCCCCGCTCGGCCGACAAGGCCCTGGCCTGCTACGAGGCCCTCATACCCGGCGCAGGTGCCGGGGCCCGCAAGGGCGAAAACGGCTGGGAGGACGTCATGACCTTCGTGAAAACGGAATGGGACATCCTCGCCAGCCTGGCCCAGGCGAGCGATGCGGCGCTGGGCACCCAACTGTTCTCCGACAAGTACCGCTGATGCCGTCGCCGCGCCATTCGCCGCCAGCGGCCGCAGGCGGGAAGGGGTAAGGGATGCTGGGCCGCATCGAGACCTGGCTCCGGCGCCAGCGCCGCAGGCTCAGCCGCAGCGCCTGGCTGGCGCGCCTGCTGCAGCTGCCGGTATCGGAGGGGCCGTCGACGCGGCCGGGGCTGGTCATGATCCAGATCGACGGGCTGTCACAGCCGCAGTTCGAGCGCGCCCTGGCGCACGGCGAACTGCCCTTCCTGCGCCGCCTGCTCCGGCGCGAGCACTACCAGGCCCACCGGCATTATTCGGGCCTGCCGGCCACCACCCCCGCGGTCCAGGCCGAACTCTTCTATGGCGTCAAGGCCGCCGTGCCGGCCTTCTCCTTCCGGGACCACGAGACCGGGCGTCTCGTGCGCATGTTCGAGCCGGAGGCGGCGGCGCGCGTCGAGGCCCTGCAGGCCGGCAGCGGCCACGAGGCCCTGCTCGAGGGCGGCAGCGCCTACTCGGACAACTTCACCGGCGGGGCGGCGGAATCGCACTTCTGCCCCTCCTCCATGGGCTGGGGGCCGACCCTGCGCGCGGCCAATCCGTTCGTGCTGCTGGTGTTCATCCTCGGCAACCTCTACAGCTTCCTGCGTGTCGGCGTGCTGTTGCTGCTGGAGCTGGGACTGGCGCTGGTGGATTTCGCCCGCGGCATCACCCGCGGTCACGACTTCATCAAGGAGATCAAGTTCATCCCGACGCGCGTCGGCATCTCCATCCTGCTGCGCGAGCTGTGCGTAATCGGCGGCAAGATCGACATCAGCCGCGGGCTGCCCATCATCCACATCAACTTCCTGGGCTATGACGAACAGTCACACCGCCGCGGCCCGCGTTCCCTGTTCGCCCACTGGACGCTGAAGGGCATCGACGACGCCATCGCCCGCCTGTGGCGCGCCGCCAACCATTCCCCCTGGCGGCACTACGAGGTCTGGATCTACTCCGACCACGGGCAGTGCACCACCCGGCCCTACCACCTGCAACAGGGATGTACGCTCGAAGAGGCCGTTACCGCGGCGTTCGCGGCAGTGAACACCGACATGCCACAGGCCGCCGGCCATGGCGTGCACGGCATCCAGACCCAGCGCGTGCGCTTCCTGGGCGGCAAACGGATTCAGCGCCTGTTCTCGGTGGTGGGCATCAATGGTGATGCCCAGGACGAGGCACGGCCGGTCGTCGCCGCCCTGGGTCCCGTGGGCCATGTCTATGCCCCGCGCAAACTGACGCACGACGCATACGCCCTCGTGGCCCGGGAGCTGGCGACCCGCCACGGGGTCCCGATCGTGCTGCGCATCGATGCAGCCGGCCTGCTGCACGCCTGGACCGCGGAGGGTGAATTCCTCCTGCCGCAGGATCGCGCCACCCTGTTCGGCGCGCAGCACCCGTTTCTCGAAGCGCTTCCCGGGGACCTGCTGCGCCTGTGCCAACACCCGGATGCCGGCGACCTGGTCCTGCTCGGCTGGCGTGCCGGCAGCCGGCCCGTCACCTTCGCCGTGGAGAATGGCGCCCATGCCGGCGCCTCTCCCGAGGAGACTGGCGGCTTCGCGCTGCTCCCCGAGGACGCGCCGCTGGCGAGCCCCGCACCCGGCTACCTGCGTCCCACCGACCTGCGGGATGCCGCCATGCGGCACCTGGGGAGGCGGGAGCGCACGCCGGACATCGCCTCCCGACGAGCCGCCGCCGCGCAGGCGGATACCCTGCGGGTCATGACCTACAACGTGCACAGCTGCATCGGCATGGACGGCAAGCTCGATGCCGAGCGCATCGCCCGCGTCATCGCCCGCGCCAACCCGGACGTGGTGGCCCTGCAGGAACTGGACGTGGGCCGCGTCCGCACCAGGGGCATGGACCAGGCGCACCAGATCGCCCACTTCCTGGAGATGGAATTCCATTTCCATCCCGCCCTGCACGTCGAGGAGGAACGCTACGGCGACGCCATCCTCACCCACCTGCCACAACGCCTGGTGAGGACCGGCACCCTGCCGGGACTGGCCGGCAGGCCGCAGCTGGAGCCGCGCGGTGCGCTGTGGGTCGCCGTGGAACTGCACGGCCGCGAGATCCAGGTCATCAACACCCACCTGGGCCTGTACCCGCGCGAGCGCCTGGCGCAGGTGGCGGCCCTGCTCGGACCCGAATGGCTGGAACACCCGGACTGCCGCGAACCCGTCATCCTGTGCGGGGACTTCAACGCCCTGCCGTCCTCGGCGGTGTGCCGCCGGCTCACTACACGCCTGAACGACGTGCAGACCGAGGCGCGCCACCACCGCCCCAGGGGCACCTACTCCGGGCGCTTCCCCACGGTGCGCATCGACCACATCTACGTGAGTCGGGGACTGGAGGTGAGCGGCATCGAGGTGCCCGCCTCGGAACTGGCGCGGGTGGCCTCCGACCACCTGCCGCTGCTGGCGGAGATCCGTATTCCGCGCGGTTCGGGCGGCTGATGAGCCTGGCCCGCTACGGAGCGTTGTCGTATATCGGGGCAAGTACAGGGAAATGGGCCGATTGGATGTCGAGGCTTCGAATCCACCAACCGTATAAACGTAAAAAGGGGTCGC
>OBJA01000373.1_pt1 | contig 40595 bp, 38 predicted proteins | sample 1519751 | NCBI WGS metagenome assembly OBJA01 (sample SAMEA3881238, study PRJEB22517) | soil metagenome | biome: lake sediment; feature: soda lake sediment; material: sediment, water from around vicinity | place: India | collected 2013-12-23 | depth 3 m
TTCGAGAAAGCCATTCTGCGTCGCCGTTCCCTGATTGAAACCGTCTTTGATGAATTGAAGAATCTTTGCCAGATCGAGCATACCCGACACCGCTCTCTCTTCAATTTTATCGTTAACCTAATGGCTGGTATCGTCGCTTACTGTTTGTCCGATAACAAACCAACTTTGAATCTGACCAGAGTCAATAGCTTGGCTCAACCCTGAGGGCTTATCCCGAACTCAGGTTAACTAATGTTCAGTTAGCGACGACATTAGTCAACTTGGATTTTATGGTCGGATCAAAACCTTATAATCTTCTGGTATTGTTTTCCCTTGGTTGTTACTAGAGTTGTATATGAATTGATATAGTTCATCCATTTATTTAAGCTGATTCCCCCATTTTTCCTCTTGTAATGCCAGATAAGCAACCGGTTCCACTCATAGAACTGTTAATCCGCTTTGTTACCTGGAGCGGATCTCCCTGGTTAACTCTGATATCTATTCTGATCGCTGGCAGTTTATTTGCATTAGCTACTGCATTGATTCCTCTTGTGGTTGGCCAGCTGCTTACCCAAATACTGCCAGGAGGTAACCGGCAGCTAATGCAATCTCTTCCGCTGATATTGGCGATTCTTTTATTGATAGCTATTTTTGCTGGCTGGGTTGTCTATTATCTACTTGAACGTTTACTAAGCAGGGCTATACTCGATATACGTACAGAGCTATTCAAAAAATTACTGGCGTTACCTCCGGCCTATTCTGATCTTCCACCGGACACAATTTCCTTGTATTTCTTTCAAAGCATCGAAAAGTTGAGCCACAATGCCAGTTTATTGGGAGTTTGTTTATCCCGTGATTTGTTGACTGCAGCTGGACTGCTGAGTGTAATGATTTGGCTGAATTCAGAGATGTCATTATTAGCTTTTTCAGTGTTAGCAACAACATTTTTTATCAGACAAATATTTCATGTAAATGTTCGTCAACGGGATATGCTGGGTCAGAAACAGCATGAAGTATCCAAGATGCTGGCCAAAATACTGCGATTTAACCGAGTAATTTATCTGGCTAGAAGCTATGAACAGGAAATCAGGCATACTCGACATAGTTTCGAGCAATTGCAATCTTTTTGGCAAAAGCAGTTCAGGCGGACAAAATTGATGGAATTGCTTACATATCTCCTTTTGACAGGAATACTGACAGCATCTCTTTACTATTTATTACAACAGCTTGCTTCGAATCAATTGACGGTTGGCGATGCGGTCGCATTTTTTTTGGCAGGGGTGATGCTGATTTTTCCGTTACAACGGCTTTTCGAAGTCAGCTCGTTATTGAAACAATGCAGTAAAGCGTTGCAAGTAATCTTTTCACTGCTGAATCAGGATTCCGGGATAATCGATGAAAATCCTCATACTACTCAGTTTAAGCGTGGCAAAGGGAAATTACAGTTTGAAGGGGTCAGTTTCCGAAGTTGTCAGACAGAATACCGGTTGCCTAATTTCGATCTTGAAATAGCATCTGGACAGAAAATTGCATTAATAAACCAGGAGACTGATATCAATCGGCTATTTGCAGATCTTGCCTGTGGTTTCGTTCAACCATCAACCGGTAGAATTTTGCTCGATAATAATGATATTAAATGGATAAACTCTACTGAATTACGCAGTTACATTGCCTGGATTGCCCCGGATGAAGATTTATTGAATGACACAGTCGCCATAAATATCGCCTATGGCAGCGCTCGCTGCAGCAATGAGATAGCGATTACGACAGCCGCTCACGCCAGCCAGGCGATGGAATTTATCCGTAAGCTTCCGCAAGGGTTGCAGACGAAAATCAATCAACCTGCTCTGCTATTATCAGATGACGAGCGGCAGCGTATTCTCATTGCGCGAGCATTATTAAAAAATCCGAGTTTCATCATCCTCGACGAATCTACTGCCTGTTTCGATACTGATAATACTGCCTTGCTGCAGGCGTTACAGGTATTGCTCAATAATCGTACTGCCCTGATTCTTTCATCGCGACCAGCAATGCTCGATCTTGCCGAGCAGCAGTTTGATCCGGAAAAACCTATCCTGATATCTGCATGTCATTCAGGCGGATGCACGGTTCGGTGAGTTTATGCTACTGTTCCAGTTTCATTGCATTGTGATAATGGGTATAACGGCGACTCACCATATCGAATGATGACTGCCGTTGCTATTTTTATTGGTAACCCTAAGGGCATTTTTTCATGAAGTTTCTTTTTGATCTTTTTCCAGTAATCCTGTTTTTCGTTACGTATAAAGTCTACGGTATTTATAACGCGACAGCGGTTGCAATCATTGCTACATTCGTACAGATTGGCTGGGTGTGGCTGCGTCATCGCAAGGTTGACAATATGTTGTGGGTGAGTCTGGCCATCATCGTTGTTTTTGGAGGAGCAACGCTGATTTTTCAGGATGAAACTTTTATCAAATGGAAACCGACTGTGCTTTATTGGCTGTTTGCCGCCGTTCTATTTCTGGCAAATCAGATCTTCGGAAAAAATCTAATTCGAGTCATGATGAAAGAGCAAATCAGGTTGCCCGAGCCGATATGGCCTCGGCTAAACGCCAGTTGGGCAGTATTTTTTAGTGTGATGGGGGTTATCAATCTTTATGTAGCCTACAACTATTCGACAGATACCTGGGTGAATTTCAAGTTGTTTGGTTTTATGGGACTCATGTTTGCTTTCGTTATTCTGCAGGCAATACTGCTGGGGAAATATATGGAAAAAAGTGATGATCAGGAAATCTGATCTGCCCGGTTACTCTGTTGTCTACTGAATGATTTCGCAGGTAGCCAGTACAGTCCATTTTCCAGTGGATGGGCCTGATTCTTTTGCCGGCAGGCTGATCCGCTGGCAGCTCGAATACGGGCGACATTCTCTGCCATGGCAGGGTACCAGAGATCCCTATGCAATATGGGTGTCAGAGATCATGCTGCAACAAACGCAGGTAAGCTCGGTTATCCCCTATTACCAGCGATTCATGGCCAGTTTTCCGGATGTTGCTTCACTGGCCGGCGTGCCGGTGGGAGATGTGCTCACGTTATGGAGTGGTTTAGGTTATTACTCGCGCGCTCGAAACTTGCACCGGGCAGCATGCATCATCATGGAGCAGTATAGTGGTGTGTTTCCACAGGATGCAACTACACTTCAGCGATTACCTGGAATCGGCCGTTCTACTGCGGCAGCCATTGCCGCTTTTGCGTTTGGTGAGCGCGGTACGATTCTTGACGGGAATGTCAAACGTATTCTGGCGCGTTACTTTGGTATCGGCGGCCACCCAGGCGAAAAATCGGTTGAAGAACGGCTGTGGCAACTGGCAGAAAGCCTGCTGCCTGCTGAGGAGAGCAACCATCAAATCGTGGCATCTTATACACAAGCACTAATGGATTTGGGTGCGCTGGTCTGTGTACGCAGCCGGCCGCATTGCCGATATTGCCCGCTGCAGGCCGATTGTGTTGCCTGTCAGAATGATCTGACAGCTGATTTGCCTGTGCCCAAACCCAAGAAAATGCTTCCTGTCAGAGAAACTGTGCATTTGATTCTCTTGGATCAGGAGCGGATCCTGCTGAAAAAACGGCCAGCTTCCGGTATCTGGGGAGGATTGTGGTGTTTTCCAGAAATATCTGTCGATCAGGATAGTATTGATTACTGTGAAAAGAATTTACATGTGCGAGTGACAAAACTTGCTAGGCTTCCTCATTTGCGGCATACCTTCACACATTTTAAATTGATCATCCAGCCACACTTGTTGCAATCGATAATGCACCAGCCGGTATGTGAAGAAAAATGCGAGGAAAACGGTTACCTTTGGTTGACGATCGAACAAGCCATGCAACAAGCCATACCTGTTCCTGTGAGAAAACTGCTGTCAATAGCCCACCCTTACTTCCAGTCTCATATTCATGAATAACACAGCATTCCAGCACTGGAAACAGCAGCAACGTGCACGTTTGCGCGAATTGCGCCAGCAGGTTCCGGCAGCACAACACATACTCTGGAGCGATGTGATTACTGCAGTACTGACACAAGGATTTCCTTTCCTGGAAAACCAGCGGATCGGGTTTTACTGGCCACATCGGGGAGAATATGATCCGATCCCAGCCATGACATTTTTGAGAACACGCGGTGCTACCCTTGCTTTGCCGGAAGTCATCAGTAAAGATGAGCCACTCAGATTCATCGAATGGTGGCCGGAAGCACCCATGAAAAAGGATATTTACGGAATACCGTTTCCCGACAATACCCGGAAAGTCGAGATCGACAGTATCATCGTTCCATTGCTCGGCTTTGATGAACAAGGTTACCGGCTTGGCTACGGCAGCGGCTACTTCGATCGGACACTTGCTGCGATGAGCCCACGTCCGCTAGCGATTGGTGTGGCATTTGAAATACTTCGTCTGCCAACGATTCATCCGCAGCAACATGATATTCCAATGGATTATATCGTGACGGAACAGTCCATTCTGCGTCGGACAGATACCGGCCTTGTGTCGCTGACAGCACCGATTGTGCGGTCAGAAACGGTTTGGTCGGGGAATTAGCGGTTTCACCTGACAGATTGATTCAAGAAAAATATTCCCGGCTTATACATCACTTCCCCAGCGTGGCAGCAGAGTATGTGTTACACCAAGCTGATCGAGTACACGTGCGACGATAAAATCGACGATGTCCTGAATGCTTTCAGGCAAATGGTAAAAACCGGGGTTGGCAGGTAGTATCACTGCTCCGCTGCGTGCAAGCTTCAGCATATTTTCCAGATGGATAGCGGAAAAAGGTGTTTCACGGGCAACGATGACGAGCTTGCGTTGTTCCTTCAGCATCACATCGGCTGCACGTTCTATCAATTTCTGTCCCAGACCGGCTGCTACGGCTGATAATGTGCCCATGGTACAAGGACAGATCACCATTGCATCGGCCGGATTGGAGCCGGAAGCAACCGGTGCAAACCATTCTTCCCGGCCAAAAACCTTGAGCAGGCCTGGTTCGATATCGAAATAGCCATTCAGGAAAGCCTCTGTTTCTTTGGGACGAGGAGATAGTGTCAGAGCCATTTCCTGTTGTGCCACAATTTGTGCGGCTTGCGAATAGAGTAAATAAACCTGATGGCCCTGCTTCAGCAATATTTCCAGCAGGCGAATGCCGTATGGCATGCCAGATGCTCCAGTCAGAGCGACGGTAATAGTTTTTTTTTCGCTCATATTTCCTAAAGAACTGACCGGAAATAGTCCTTTGCTTTATTCGTTATGTGAATCATCGAAGGGTTCTGCGGTATTGCCGGCCATTTCCGATTCATGCCGGCGGATAAATTCCTGGGTACTGTCGATTCCCCGCAACTGCAAAATATAATTCCGGACTGCAGCCTCTACCAGCACCGCCAGATTACGACCAGCAGCGACCGGAATGATGACTTTGCGTATGCCGACGTTCAGAATGATTTCATTGAGATTGCTCAACGGCAATCGTTCATAAGCGTTGATACTGCTGCCCACGGTTTTTTCAAGATGTACGATCAGCTTCATGTTTTTGTGTCGGCGGACTGCTGTTTCTCCGAATATGGTGCGAATGTTCAGCATTCCCAGTCCGCGCACTTCAAGAAAGTCGCGCAGTAGTGGCGGACACTGGCCTTCAAGGGTTTCCGGGCCGATACGGTGTAATTCGACGACGTCATCTGCAACCAGCCCATGGCCACGGCTGATGAGTTCCAGTGCCAGTTCACTTTTACCGACCCCGCTTTCACCGGTAATCATGACACCCATGCCGAGTACGTCCAGCAGTACACCATGCCGGGTAATGGCAGGTGCCAGCATTTTCGCGAGATAAGCCTGTAATCCCCAGATGATTTCAAGGCTGGCAGTTGCTGATCGGATCAAGGGAACAGATTGTTCATTTACAAACTGTCTGATGACATTCGGGATCGGTGCATCATCTGCTACGATCAGGCAGGCAAGCTGGCTTCTGGCAAGCTGGTTCAACCGTTTTTTCAGCGAAACATTATCGAGCTGCTCGAGATAGTTGACGGATGTCTGGTTCAGTACCTGTATCCAGTTGGGATGAACGAAGTTGAGATGGCCGATCAGTTCCTGTGTCGAGCTGTTGATCTGATGATTCTCAAGTTGTTTGTCGATGGCGGCGGGCGGCTCACCCCATTGCAGGCTTAATTTTTCCTGATTTTCTTCAAATAATTGCGTGATGCTAACCTGGGACATGTTCGGGTGCCCAGCCAGAGATGAGCTGATGAATTTCTTTGGCATTCTGACTGTTAAGCAGTTTCTCACGGAAATTTTTATTACTAAACATTTGTGCTAGTTCACTCAGTATCAACAAATGCTGGTCTGTTGCCTTTTCCGGTACCAGCAAAATACAGGCGATACTGACCGGCAGACCGTCCGGGGCATCGAAGGGTATGGCTTCTTTCATTCTGACCAGTGCAGCAGCAGCTTCCCGCAACCCCTTGATGCGGCCATGAGGAATGGCTACTCCCTGGCCAAGCCCGGTCGACCCGAGTTTCTCACGTGCAAACAAACTGTCAAACACCTGGCTGCGTGCGATGTGCTGGGTATTTTCAAATAACAGACCGACCTGCTCAAATACACGTTTCTTGCTGGTCGCGTCCAGATCAATAATGATATTGGATTCCGGCAATAATTGAGCAATGAGATTCATGGAGACTCAGACCACTTTAGGAAATTGGGCGGTGTAACCTTTTTGTCGGAAACGGGGCTGTCTACTTGTGTTGTTTTCTCAGGTGCCCGGGCCTGTTGCAGCAGTTCTGCAGATCGGCTGTTTCCATGTGTCAGGCAGCACGATTCTGATGACTGTTGGGCAGGCGTTGCCCCGTTTTATTCTTTCAGCATTACTGCTGTCGTTCTTTGCAAATATGAGAGGAAAGATAATTTTACTCGGATTGTTCAAATGCTTGATCTTTCAACCCACCTTGATTATCACGTCGATCAATATTTTTTTCCTTGTATTTGAGAATCTGGCGATCAAGCTTATCTACCAGATTATCAATCGAGGCATACATATCAAGACCTTCTGCTTCAACAAAAATTTCCTTGCCACGCAAATTGACTGTGGCTTCGGCTTTTTGTTTGAGTTTGTCTACGGAAAGGATTACGTTGATATCGATGATATTGTCAAAATGACGCGTAATTCTCTCAATTTTGGATAAAACATAGTCGTGCATGGCAGGTGTGATTTCTACATGATTGCCGGTGAGATTCAAATTCATTCTTTCTCCTTAATGAAGGGATTGTATGCAAAGATATTCCAAGGAGGCTCAAAATCAGTAACCAACCAGACAGCAATGAAATCAGGCGTAAAACTACGTGTACCGGATGTAAATCTGGTTTTCTTGCGCTCATCTGGGGCGGTTGCTTACTATTTTTTAGAACCTCTCTAGAGCGTTTTGCGTAAATTAGTCGGGGGAATATGCATGAACTCCCGATATTTTGCAACCGTACGGCGAGCAATAACAATACCCTGCTGCGCCAGCATCTGTGAAATCTGACTGTCATTGAGCGGTTTTCTGCGATCTTCATCTTGAATCAGCCGCTTGATCAGCCCACGGATGGCAATGGCTGAATGTGCTTCTCCCCTTTCAGCCAGGATATGGCTGCCAAAAAAATATTTGAGCTCAAAAATACCGTGAGGTGTCCACATGTATTTCTGAGTCGTGACGCGCGAGATGGTCGATTCGTGCAGCCCAAGTGTCACAGCAATTTCGCGCATAACTAAAGGACGTATAGCAGTTTCGCCCTGTTCGAGGAAAGCTTGCTGACAATCGACAATCGCCTGACTGACCCGGAGTATGGTATCCATCCGTTGATCGAGATTTCTGACCAGCCAGCGGGCCTCTTTCAACTGACCCATCAGCATCTGAGTTGCTTCAGTGCGATGGTGTTTCAAAATACCGGCATACAGGTTGTTGATGCGTACGCGCGGGATCGAATCAGAGTTGAGCCGTACCCCCCAGCCGCTGTCTGACCGGGTCACGATCACGTCCGAGATGACATGACGTGCTGTTGTCGTATTGAAATCATCACCAGGCTTGGGATTGAGTTGAGTAATCAGCTGGTAGATCGATTGCAGACAAGTTTCATTACAATCAAGCACCTTTTTGAGTAATTGGAAATTTTTAGCAGCAAAACTCTCCAGATGCCCGTTTACCAGTTTGAGCGCTTCATCTCGCAATGGCGTGTTGTCCGGTAATGCTTTAAGTTGTAAGGACAGACATTCCTGCAGATTGCGCGCGCCCACACCCGGTGGATCCAGTTGCTGAATATAATCCAGAGCTGACTCCAGATCTGCGGTACTGATTTCCAATTCGGGTGGCAGCAATCCCGCAAGCTCATCCAGATCTTGAGACAAATACCCATCGTCATTGAGGCTGTCCACCAGTAGTTCGGCGATTTTCTTACTGCGCTCACAGTATTGCCCTAGACTGATTTGTGAGAGCAAGTGTTCCCGCAGACTGACGGGTTTGCTGATCAAGCGCGAGAAATCCTGGTCATGGTCTTCATCACTCCGCCTACGTGTATCGAAGAAAAATTCCTGATCGGCATATAACGGGTCATCCGGCCAATCACTCTGGATATCTGTATTTTTTCCGATTTCTGAGATTCCATCGCTTTCTGCTGCAGCAGACGAATCTGAAGGTGACAGGGAAATATCCGGTCCTCCAGTCTCAAATCCATCCTGATCAATCCCTTCATCCAGTTCGAGCAGGGGGTTTTCCTGTACGAGACGCGTGATTTCCTGATTGAGCTCGAGCGTAGACAGTTGCAGTAACCGGATAGATTGCTGTAACTGCGGTGTCAGCGTAAGGCCGGTGTTGAGCTTGAGTTGCAGGGTTGGTTTCATATCCTGTCAGAGTCTGAAGTTTTCGCCCAGATACACTTCTCTGACACGTTCGTCAGTAATGATTTCTGGAGGGGCTCCATTGGCCAGTACGGTTCCGCCGCTGATGATATAGGCCCGGTCACATATCCTGAGCGTTTCCCGGACATTATGATCTGTGATCAGTACGCCGATACCGCGTGATTTGAGGAAGCTGATGACTCTCTGGATATCCATGACGGCGATCGGATCCACACCGGCAAAAGGTTCATCCAGCAAGATGAAGCGCGGCCGGGATGCCAGTGCCCGTGCAATCTCTACACGTCGCCGTTCTCCACCAGATAAACTCATGCCCGAACTTTCGCGCAAGTGGCTGATATGCAGATCGTGCAGCAACTCATCCAGATACCGCTGGATTTCATCTTTTTGAAGCTGCTGCAACTCCAGTACCGCAAGAACATTTTCTTCGACCGAGAGTCGGCGGAAAATTGAGGCTTCTTGGGGAAGATAGCTTAATCCCAGGCGAGCACGCTGATGGATCGGCAATCGGCTCAGATTGTGCTCATCCAGAAAGATTTCTCCCCCGTTCAATGGAACCAGTCCGACTACCATGTAAAAACAGGTTGTTTTTCCGGCACCGTTGGGGCCGAGCAGACCAACAACTTCGCCGCTGCGCACAGAGAAGGATACATCAGTCACTACCGTACGTGATTGATAACTTTTTTTCAGATTTTCGGCTCTTAATTCACTCATATATCATCCGCATCTGACATATTCTCCAGTGATTTCACTTTTCTGTTTCAGTATCGGATTGTTTTGCTTTAGGTTGAATCACGGCACGTACCCTGTGGTCAGAATTTTTGTCGTTTTCCGACTGATGTCGACCTGATACCTGAAAAAAATCACTGGCTATGTCGTAGGAAATATAATCCCCCTCCACTTCATCAGCCCCGCGTTTCAGGCGTGCACTGCCGAACAGTTCAATTTTGTCGGTTTTGTCGTCATATTCTGCGCGTTTGCTCCATGCTTCTACATATTCATTGGCACCATCACGTTTCTGCCGGTAACTGACCAGATCACCATACGCTGTAGCGTATCGGTAACCGACAGCATCTTCCTTCATAATCACTTTATCGGCTCGAAGAATAAGTGTTCCCTGGGTCATGACAACATTGCCGGTAAATACACTGGTACGAAATTCTCCTTTGTGTTTGTAATCCTCAACCGTGGCGTGATCAGCTTCCAGATGAATCGGTTTGTCACGATCAGCACGTTCAGCTGAGACGATACTTGAGAAAAATATGAGAAATAAGCTGAGGAAGCTTGAAAAGATGGCTTTATTCGACCATGCTATGTTCAGCCCAAAATATCCATGTGCTGTTTGTAAATTACATTTATTCATCCGGTTTGTTCTGTACTGATCCGGTAAAATTAACATCAATACGGGTTAGGTCGGGAATTAACGGGCAGTGCGCGGCATACGATCATCGTGTGCAGTGACCCGAGATTGCAGCAGAATTTCACCAGTCTGGTTATTCATGAATAACCCGACGGCGTTGATGACGCTGTTCATTCTGGTGACAGTGACAGGCCGGTCGGTTTTGGCGATATCCATATCCGGGATCAGATGCAAAAAATCGGTCAGCATCGTTATTTTATCTTTATCCTTGTCTTCGCCTCTGATGATGGCAACATTTCTGGTCAGAAAAATATCATTATCTTCCCCGGTCAACTCAGCCTGACTGGAAGTTACTCTGAGCAGGGGTTTGTCCAGTTCAATGCTGACAAGACCAATATGTTCCAGTCGTGTGATATCTCCTGCCGGATAGTGAGTCAGTTTATCGGCCGAAAAGAAACGGTTGACCTTCAGTTCATGATTGACCTGTATCCCATCAAGATTTTCGATGATGTAGTCTATCTCCTGTTGCACGCCGTTATCCTGTTGCGAATCCGAACGCTGGAGATTTTTGTCCAGCCAGAGGGTAAGTAAAAGTAAAGCGGCCAGCAATACAGACGGCCTCAGAAATAATGAGCGTGTCATGTTAAAACACTTTCTGTATGAGATTTGCTACGAACATACATGATTTTGCCGGTTACTTCCGATTGAGTAATACGGATGAGAAAAGGCAATCACTGTCTTAGCAGACTATTTTCCGGAATTATAACAGAACCCTGTTTACGTAATGGTTAGGTATCCGAGCCCGTAAATCTCTGTTTTACGGCAGATCGGCAGAATTTCGTTCTTACGATTTGCACTTTCTGCTTGAATAAGTATCTCAATGTGATTATGGTCATAGTTCACGATAAATAAAGCCGAATTGAAAATGCAAGCAAACGCAATCGATTTCGAAAACTACGAATTACTGCAGGATGATGTATGTGCGCGGCGGATTGTGGCAGCAAAACAGAAACTGGGAAAGCGTGCCATCATACTGGCACATCACTATCAGCGTGCGGATGTTTACTGTCATGCTGATCTGACCGGTGATTCGCTCAAACTTTCGTATCTAGCAGCCAAGACCGATACCGAGTTTCTGGTGTTTTGCGGGGTGCATTTTATGGCAGAGGTGGCGGATATTCTTTCCAGCCCTGAACAGACTGTCATATTGCCCGATCTTTCTGCCGGTTGCTCCATGGCGGATATGGCTAATCTTACCAAGGTGGAGCGAGTCTGGCGTGAGCTGGCAGAAGTGCTTGATCCGGATGAGCGAATCACTCCCGTGACCTATATCAATTCCAGTGCTGATCTGAAGGCCTTTTGCGGACGACATGACGGGATTGTCTGTACTTCCAGCAATGCGGTGAAGATTTTGCAATGGGCATTTGCCCGGCGTGAAAAAGTGTTGTTTTTTCCGGATCAGCATCTGGGGCGCTGGAGTGGATACAAGATGGGCCTGTCACCAGATGAAATGCCGGTATGGGATTTCGATGAGCCCATGGGCGGATTGACGCCGGAACAGATCGAGAAAGCCAGGATCCTGCTGTGGAAAGGACACTGTTCGGTGCATCAGATGTTTCAGCCACAGCATATTCTTCGTTTTCGCAATCAGTACCCTGATGGGCTGGTCATTTCCCACCCGGAATGCAGCTTTGAAGTATGTAAAGCATCCGATTATGTCGGTTCAACCGAGTACATCATCAATACTATTCGGGCTGCAGAAAGCGGTACCCGCTGGCTGGTCGGGACGGAACTGAACCTGGTCGGGCGTATTGCCGAGGAATTCAAGGCAGAAGGAAAAATCATCCAGTTTATGTCGCCGATGGTATGCATGTGCTCGACCATGGCGCGGATCGACCCGCAGCATCTGGCCTGGTCACTTGAAAATCTGGCAGAAGGCCGTGTGGTTAACCAGATCAGGGTGCCGGAGCCGCAAGCCGGCCTGGCAAAGCTGACACTGGAAAAAATGCTCGAAGTCTCAAAATAATGTCGATATCCAGGCTACCTGCTGATTTCGAAAGACTGGTTTCTCTGCCTGAAAATGGGGAAGAGCATGAAACCGGTCAGATATTGTACATAGCTACTTACAATATCCACAAAGGATTATCGTTTTTCAATCGGCGTTTAATGCTGCATGAATTGCGTGATCAACTGCAGAGTCTGGATGTGGATGTCGTTTTTTTGCAGGAGGTGATCGGAGAACACGCTCTGCATGCGGCCCGTTTCCGGGATTGGCCGATGAATACTCAGTATGAATTTCTGGCGGATTCGGTATGGTCGGATTTCGCCTATGGCAAGAATGCGGTTTATGGCCATGGTCATCACGGTAACGCCATTCTCAGCCGTTTTCCTATTGTGAACTGGGAAAACGAGGATATTTCAGCACATCGTTTTGAAAGCCGTGGATTATTGCATTGTGAGCTGGCCATTCCCGGCTGGAAAGATACCTTGCACTGCGTTTGTGTCCATCTGGGATTGTTCAGGCGCGGCCGGAGTCAGCAACTGGAAGCGATAGAAAAGCGTATCCGGCAACTGGTATCTCCCGATGCGCCACTGGTGATCGCAGGAGATTTCAATGACTGGCGCGGAGTAGCGAATCCGCTTCTGTCCAGCCGCCTGAATCTGGTTGAAGTATTCCAGCATACGCACGGTAAAACAGCACGCAGCTTTCCTTCCGTTTTGCCACTGTTACGCCTGGATCGGATTTATGTTCGTGGGTTTCAGGTGAAGAATGCTCAAATTTTGCATAATCGTCCCTGGTCACGTATTTCCGATCATGCCGTATTGTCGGCTAATATCGTGCGTACATGAGTTGGCCTGATTTTATCGAAGGTAACCAGATAACGTTATTACACTCTGGTACGGAATATTTTCCGGCACTGGAGTTGGCCATTGATTCCGCCCAGCAGGAAATCCATCTCGAAACCTACATTTTTCAGTATGACGCAACCGGTGCCCGTATTGCCACTGCACTCAAGCGAGCAGCACAACGTGGAGTAGCTGTCCACCTGCTAATTGATGGGTTTGGTTCTCTCGGGCTGTCCAGGATAATGATTCAGGAGATGCTTGCAGCGGGTGTGCAGGTACTGATCTACCGGCAGGAATTTTTTTCGTTCCGGTTCAAACGTTACCGCCTGCGCCGCATGCATCGCAAACTGGCAGTCATGGATGCCAGTGTGGCGTTTGTAGGGGGAATTAACATCATCGATGATTACTATGAACCCGATGCCTTATTTCCCCGCTTTGATTATGCCGTCCGGGTTGCGGGCCCGCTGCTGCAAGAAATTCACGCTGCAGCAAGGCATCTGTGGATGCTGGTTGCATGGGTGTATTTCAAAAAACGCTGGACAAACCGTTCACCCGTCACTGCCAGCTGTCTGGCGGCAGGACGGCAGCGTGCAGCCCTGGTTATCAGGGATAATCTGCGTAATCGGCACAGTATCGAGCGTTGTTATCTCAGTTCGATTGCGGCTGCACGCAGGGAAATCATTCTTGCCAATGCTTATTTTCTTCCCGGCAAACATTTCCGGCAGGCCCTTGCCCGGGCAGCGCAGCGGGGTGTGACAGTCATACTTCTGCTGCAGGGAAAATCAGAATATCGTTTGCAGCATTATGCTATGCACGCTGTCTATGGCTATCTGCTGGATGCTGGAATCAGTATCTACGAATACCGGCAAGGGTATCTGCATGCCAAGGTGGCCGTCATCGATAATGTCTGGTCTACCGTCGGCTCTTCCAATATCGACCCGTTCAGTCTATTACTGGCGCGTGAAGCCAATGTCGTCATCAATGATCAGGTATTTGCCGCAGAATTGCGGAGCAGCCTGCAACAGGCATTGGAGGAGTCTTATCCGGTATCGCTGCATTCCTGGAAAAGTTGGTCACGAATCCAGCGTTTGCTGAACTGGATATGCTATTACTTCGTACGCATCTTACGAGGGTTGTTGGGGTATCGCCAGGAATAACCGGCAGAATGCAGTTTTGTTGCATTATTTGCGTGCCGGATGAATATGTGCTGTATGGGGTTGTTTGCTTTATTCTTTCCGGGCTTTCATCGAGGTTTCATCAAAATCTGATTGGTCACCAAGTGTATAATTTGCCGTTCATAGGAATTGCATCCAAGCATGATCCGTAAATTTCTGTACCGTATTTTTTCCTTTGGTTCTACTGAATCTGTTGCTGTCGATCCGGCATTCCGAGTCATTGACTGTGAACAGCATGGTATTTCACGCAACCGTATCAGCCCCGGCTCGCTGAAAGTTGCTCTGGCCTTGCAGCAGGCGGGTTATTCCGCTTATGTCGTGGGCGGTGCCGTGCGTGATCTGCTGCTGGGATTAAAACCCAAGGATTATGATGTTGCCACCAATGCCACACCCGAAGAGGTGCGGGCCATTTTCCGTCACTCACGGATCATCGGTCGCCGTTTCCGTCTGGTACATGTCATCAGCAAAGGTGAAATCGTCGAAGTATCCACTTTTCGCGGCAAGGTAGCGGATGATCTGGTCGAGGTGGAAGACGTGCAAGTCAGTACGGATGCAAGCGGTCGGCTGCTGCACGACAATGTTTTTGGCAGTCAGGAAGAAGATGTGAGGCGTCGTGATTTTACCATCAATGCGTTGTTCTATGACCCGGCCACAGAGGAAATCCTTGATTATCTCGATGGTTTCGAGGATGTGATGGCAAAACGGCTGCGCATCATTGGCGAACCTGAACAACGCTATCGTGAAGATCCGGTACGAATGCTGCGGGCGGTGCGTCTGTCTGCCAAGCTTGGTATCCAGATTGATGACAGGACTGCTGCACCGATTGGCGATTTGGCGCCATTGCTGCTGAATGTTCCGTCGGCACGTCTGTTTGATGAGATGCTGAAATTGTTGTTTTCCGGTCATGCGCTAGCAGCTGTGGTAGATCTGCGTACCCGAGGTCTGCATCATGGATTGCTGCCGATGCTGGACGTAATTCTGGAGCAACCTTTGGGTGAGCGGTTCATTTCGCTGGTGCTGAAAAATACCGATGAGCGAGTGCGGCAGGATAAACCGGTTTCACCAGCCTTTTTATTCGCAGCATTGCTGTGGCATGAAGTGCTGGCGGTATGGAATACTTATCTGAAAGCCGATGAAAAAATGATCCCTGCGTTACACCGGGCGATGGGAAACGTGCTGGCGATGCAGCGCAGCCGGCTGGCCATTCCGCGCAGGCATGATGGTATCATTTATGATATTTGGTCGATGCAGCCGAGATTTCAGGTACGTTCAGGGCGCAAGCCGTTTCGATTGCTGGAGCATCCACATTTTCCGGCCGCCTATGATTTTATGCTGTTGCGTTGTAAAAGCGGAGAGATCGACCAGGAATTGGGGCAGTGGTGGCAGACATTCAAAAATACCGATAATGCTGCCCGCGAAGCAATGTTGCTCCAGGAGACCCCGGCCAAACGTCGTAGAAAACGCCGTCGCCGCAGCAAACCGGCAGGCGAAAAGATCGAACCCCTTAATCAGGAAATTTCATGATACTTTCCTTGCATTCGGAATCCGTCAACCAGGTTTTCATTGCACTGGGCAGCAATCTCGAAAATCCACTATCTCAGATCCGACGTGGAATAATGCTGTTGGCCGAGCTGGAACACTCACGTCTGGTAAAGCGTTCTTCACTTTATCGCACCGCACCGGTTGGACACACTGATCAGCCCGACTTCATCAACGCCGTGGTGCAGATGGAAACGAATCTGACTCCACATCACCTGCTCGATGCACTGTTGGAAATCGAGCGTGCCTGCGGTCGTGTACGTACTTTCCCCAATGCTCCGCGTATCCTCGATCTCGATATTCTGTTATTTGAGAACCTGCAACACAACGATACAAAGCTTGTTCTACCGCACCCGCGTATGCATGAACGGGCTTTTGTATTGCAACCCCTGCTGGAAATCGTGGCCGATTGCGTGATTCCGGGGAAGGGTCCGGCTACTGCGTGTCTTGCTGCATGTACAGAACAATCATTAGAGTGTATTGCATCATCATGAACCTGGAGCGTTGTCGCTATATTGTCGTTGAAGGGCCTATCGGTGCGGGTAAGACCAGTCTTGCCTGCAATATGGCAACCCGGCTGAATTATTCACTCATACTGGAGCAGCCGGAAGCCAATCCATTTCTGGAAAAATTTTATGGGGATATGTCACGACATACCTTGTCCACACAATTGTTTTTCCTGATTCAACGCATGCAGCAATTACAGTCGATGGAACAGGAGAATGGTTTTTCACGCTCGGTTGTAAGTGATTTTCTATTTGAAAAAGACCAGCTATTTGCAGATGTCACGCTCAGTGAACCTGAGCATGGACTTTACCAGCAGATTCGCGAGTACATGCCTTTGAATGCGCCCAAGCCTGATCTGGTGATCTATCTACAGGCGGCACCCGAAATTCTGATCAGACGTATCAGACAACGCGGTAACGCGCTGGAACAGCGGATATCGGAAGATTATCTGAGACAGTTGACAGAGCGATATATGCGGTTCTTTTATGAATATGATCAGGCGCCGGTCATGATTGTGAACAGCGAGCATATTGATCTGGCACACAACCTTGCCGATCTCGACATGCTGTTGTCACGTATCGACCAGATGCGTAGCGCCCGTGAGTATTTCAACGTCGGAGCCAGTTAGATGGATCAGTCAACTGCGAAACGAATGACGATTACAACCCTGCAGAATGCTTGCGAGCAGAGACAGAAAATAGCAGCGCTGACCTGTTATGACGCAACATTTGCTTCGATACTGGAAGAGGCGGGGGTCGATATTCTGCTGGTGGGGGATTCGCTCGGGAATGTGGTGCAGGGGAAATCCAGTACCTTGCCGGTTACACTGGATGAAATGATCTATCACGTCCGGTGCGTGGAACGCGGTACTCGCAGAGTATTTATCATGGCGGATATGCCCTTTGGCACGTTTCAGGTGTCCCCGCAGGAGGCATTCAATAATGCTGCCCGGCTGATGACTGCCGGTGCACAGATGGTCAAGATCGAGGGAGGACAGCATATGGCCGAAACCGTAGAGTTTTTATCCTGTCGCGGGATTCCGGTCTGTGCCCATCTTGGATTGATGCCCCAGTTTGTTCACCAGTTGGGCGGTTACAGAATTCAGGGAAAAACGTCGAATGATGCCAGACAATTGCGTGAGGATGCACTCCTGTTACAGGAAGCAGGAGCAACGATGCTGCTGATGGAACTGATTCCAGCTGTATTATGTGAGGAAATTACCCGGTTGCTTTCCATTCCCACCATCGGTATCGGTGCCGGTGCAGCGTGTTCCGGACAGGTACTAGTGTTGCACGACATGCTGGGTATCAGCTTCGGTACTTTGCCGCGTTTCGTCAGAAATTTCATGACGGGCGCAGATAGTATTCAAACTGCAATCAGAAATTATGTCGAGGCAGTCAAGCTTGGGGCATTTCCCGCACATGAACATACGTTCTGATATGCCTGGAACAGGCCGTCTTCATGGAAATCATTACTGATATTGCATCGCTGCGTGCACGGCTGCGACATGAAACTTCAGTGGGCCTGGTGCCGACCATGGGCAATTTACATGCCGGGCATCTGTCTCTGGTCAGTGTTGTACAGAAACATGCCAGTTGTTCAGTTGTCAGTATTTTTGTTAATCGCCTGCAATTTGCTCCGCATGAAGACTTTGATCGTTATCCTCGCACCTGGTCGGATGATTGCCGGTTGTTAGAGGAGAATGGTGTAGATATCGTATTTATGCCGGATGAAAAAACGCTCTATCCCGTTCTACAGGAATTTCAACTGCTGCTTCCACCCATGGCGGATACCTTGGAAGGGGCTTGTCGTCCGGGTTTTTTTCGTGGGGTGACAACAGTTGTGCTGAAGCTGCTCAACATCGTGCAGCCTCATGTGGCTGTGTTTGGTAAAAAAGACTATCAGCAGTTGCAGATTGTTTGCAGAATGGTCGATCAACTGAATTTACCAGTAGAGATCATTGCGGGTGAAACAGTACGGGCTGAGGATGGCTTGGCGCTCAGCTCTCGCAATAACTATTTCGATGCCACTCGGCGGCAGGAGGCAGGTGAATTGGCGTATCACCTGAAGCAGATCAGAGACGGTATTGCTTCAGGTGATCGTGATTTTCCATTGCTGGAGCAGCTTGCCACCGAAAAATTGAGTAAGCGTGGGTGGGTTGTTGATTATATTGCGGTACGTCAGCAGCATACGCTGCTGCCAGCGGCAGCAAGCGATTCCAAGCTAGTTATACTGGGTGCAGCATGGTTGAATCAAACACGACTGATCGACAATTTCCTGCTAACGTTGTCGTAACTACTGCTATGGTGCAGGGATTACCACCTCTCGCACTCACAACCATATCATCTTACCCATCTCCAAGGGATGGGTCAGTAACGGGTGATAGGGGTAGATGCGCAGGTAATATTGCTGTCTGCCACACAACTCCGGTACATGGTTCAGTTCGAACTGATGTTCGTGCGATCCAAGGGTGCCGGTGCATTCCAGCGGGAAGTGTTTGAATTGACTGAGCCTGATTTTATTGTACTGACGGGAGAGTAGCAGCTCTACAACCACATCTTCTGGTTTCAAGCCGTTTAACTTTACTGCGAGCTTGAAATGCGCAGTGCTGCCAAATTCGAGCTGCTTGCCGGGCGCGTCGAGTCGTCGTATGCTTACGCCATCCCATGCTGTATTGATTCGTGTTTTCCAGGCAGCAACGCTTTTGGCAATTGCAAAATCATCCTGACTATAGCCAGTACCTTGCCGGCTGGCGGGTGCGTAAAATTTCTGAACATATTCTCTTACCATTCGTTCGGTTCCATAACGCGGTAACAGAGAAGCCATTGAATTTTTAGCCATTCTGACCCATTCCACCGAGTAGCCGAACTTACTATGGTCGTAGTAAAGCGGAATGACCTGATCTTGCAAAATTTCGTAGAAAGACCGGCTTTCTTCAGCATCACGTAATGAATCTTCCATATTTTCGGAGACGGGCTTGATTCCCCAGCCGTTTTTACCGTCGTAGCCTTCTCCCCACCAGCCATCAAGTATGCTCAGATTGAGTGTGCCATTGATGCCGGCTTTCATGCCTGATGTCCCGCTGGCTTCCAGCGGGTAGATCGGATTGTTGAGCCAGACATCAACGCCTGATACCAGCCGCCGGGCGAGACGCAGATCATATCCTTCCACCAGCAGGATGCGCCCCCTGAATTCCGGCATGTCTGCAACCTGATGAATATGGCGAATCAAGGCCTGACCGGGCAGATCGGCCGGATGGGCCTTGCCGGCAAAAATCAGTAGAACCGGCCTGGCTGGATCGAGCAGAAGTTTGCGTAACCAGTCGAGATCCTGGAACAGTAATGTTGCTCGTTTATAGGTAGCAAAGCGGCGCGCAAAACCGAGGGTCAATATATTCGGATTGATCGGGTCGGCAAATCTGAGTAGCCGTTCGAGATGAGCTTCGGAACCGTGATTGCGTAAGTTCTGTTCGGTCAGACGCGCCCGAATGCCATAAAACATCTGTGATTTCAGACTCTGCCGCACGCTCCAGAAGAGATGATCGGGAATATCATGGATGCGTGACCAGAATTCGGGAGCATGTTGCTTGCTGCGCCATTGAGGGCCAAGTCGACGATCGAGCAGATCTGCCCACTCTTGCGCTAGAAATGTCGGTACATGGACACTGTTGGTAACGTAATCAATCGGATTTTCTTCAGGCTCGATCTGTGGCCACATATCGCGGCAGATATTGGCGGAAACGTCCCGGTGGATTCTGCTGACACCATTGTGCATGCGTGACATACGGATTGCCAGCGCAGTCATGTTGAAATCATGATTACCTGAAGTGTGGCCAAGCGCCATGAACTCTTCCCGGGAAATTTTCAGTTCGTGATAAAAATCCTCGAAATAATGGTGCATCATGTCTTCCGGGAAATGGTCGTGGCCTGCCGGGACTGCTGTATGAGTAGTAAAAATGGTATTGACCGCGACGGCTTCCGTTGCACTGTCGAAATCCAGTCCTTGCCGTACGAGTTCAAGTGCACGCGTCAGCATCATAAAGGCGGCATGACCTTCATTACTGTGCCAGATCGTCGGTTTAATGCCCATTGCTCTCAATGCAGCTACACCGCCCACACCGAGGATGATTTCCTGCTCGATACGCATGGTTTTATTTCCGCCGTAAAGCTGGTGTGTGATCAGACGATCATATTCAGAGTTGTCCGGCAAGTCGGTATCAAGCAGATATAAACTGACGTGTCCGATTTGAGCTCGCCATACTTTGACGGTGACAATTCGGCCAGGAAAACGAACCGATATCCGAATTTCTGAGCCATCTTCATGCAACGCCGGTTTTACCGGTAGATCCTCGAAATCCGAATCGCAGAAAACAGGTTGCTGATTACCCTGGCCATCGATGGTTTGAAAAAAATAGCCTTGGCGATAAAGCAATCCTACTGCCACAAAAGGCAGACACAGGTCACTTGCTGCTTTGCAATGATCGCCTGCCAGAATACCGAGACCACCCGAATAAACCGGCAGACTTTCATGAAAGCCGAACTCAAAACAGAAATACGCAACCTGATCGCGTGCTTCGATTCCGTCGATGGTTTGGTAGCGGGAAGGTTCCGAATGATATGAGTCATAAATAGACAGAACGCTGTTGTAGTGACTGAGGAAAGTCAGATCTTCTGCTGCCTGGAGCAGCAAGGATTCATCTACTCGCCTGAGAAAAGCTTTGGGGCTGTGTCCGACAGCCTCCCACAATTGTGGATCGAGCCGGGAAAACAGCGCGCGGGTGGCGCGATCCCAACTGTACCAGAGATTATTCGACAGTTCTTCCAATCGAGACAGACGTTCGGGTATCTTGGGGTTGACGGTCAAGGTAAATGCGGTGCGTTGAGTCATTCATTTGGCTCCCGTTACAGATCAATACAGAGTTTTTCAGATATTGAATAAATGCTGACGATAGTATTTGAGTTCTTCTATCGAATCGTAGATATCGGCCAGAGCTTCATGCTTGCCCTGTTTATTGAATCCCTGGATGATTTCAGGTTTCCAGCGCTTTGTCAGTTCTTTGAGCGTGCTGACATCCAGATTGCGGTAATGAAAATAGCTTTCCAGTTTTGGCATGGATTTTGCTAGAAAACGCCTGTCCTGACAGATGGAATTCCCGCACATGGGTGAAGTACCGGCCGGGACGTGAAGCTCCAGGAATGCCAGCATATGTGATTCCACTTCGGGTTCACTCAGGGTCGAGGTTTTGACTTTGTCGATCAGACCGGATTTGCCGTGAGTGGACTGATTCCATTTATCCATTCCATCGAGAATGTCATCCGGCTGATGAATGACCAGTACTGGTGCTTCTGCTAGGGTGTTGAGCTGCGCATCCGTGATGACTAGTGCAACTTCGATAATATGATCTGTACCTGGATTCAGACCGGTCATTTCCATGTCTATCCAGATCAGGTTGTTACTGTCTTGCGCCATAATTCAAAATATCAGTTGCGTGAATTTTCAGAGTTGGAGTGTGTCACATACAAGTATACTCGCCGTAACCAGGCTATTTTCCTCTGTTTTCCGGTAAGGAGGTGCAGAGGATACAATTTTGATCGTATGATATTTCAGGAACTTAATTTTTCAGAGGGTTTTATGCACACTTTTACCCTTGTTTTTATTTTTGCATTGATATTAACTACGCTGGCTCAATTGTGGCTTGCTGTCCGGCATATACGCTATATAACGGCACACCGCAATCAGGTTCCGGAAGCATTTGTCTCGCAGATTGATTTAACTGTTCATCAGAAAGCGGCAGATTATACTTGTGCCAAAGTACGCCTGAGTTTCCCCGGTATACTGCTTCATGCCGGCTTGTTGCTGGCGTTTACATTGGGTGGCGGGTTGGAGTGGCTGTCAGGTTTCTGGGATAACTGGTTTAGTGATTCGCTGTGGCACGGGATGGCACTCATTTTTAGCGTAGTCGCTCTGCTGAGTATAGTTGAAATCCCTTTCAGTTATTACCGCACATTCGTAATCGAGCAGCAATACGGGTTCAACAAAATGACTCGAGTCATGTTTTTTGCTGATCTCGTCAAAAAGTATGTGCTCGGAGTATTATTGGGGGCGCCACTGCTGCTGAGTGTCCTGTGGTTGATGGAGAAAGCGGGGGATAACTGGTGGTTTTATACCTGGCTGATCTGGATAGGTTTCAATCTGTTTCTGCTAGCGGTTTACCCTAACTGGATCGCACCGTTGTTCAACAAATTTTCTCCACTGGAAAACGATTCACTCAAAACCCGTATTGAAAATCTGTTGCAAAAATGTGGTTTCGAATCCAGTGGATTGTTCGTCATGGATGGTTCTCGCCGCAGTAGTCACGGGAATGCCTATTTTACCGGTTTTGGTAAAACCAAGCGCATCGTGTTCTTCGATACGTTGCTGAACCGTCTGCAGGTTGGGGAAGTTGAAGCGGTGCTGGCGCATGAACTGGGCCATTTCAAACGTCATCATGTTATCAAGCGGATTGTGCTGTCATTTGCAGTCAGTCTATTGTTCCTGTGGATGCTGGGTTATCTGATGCAGCAGCCATGGTTTTATCAGGGGTTGGGTGTTCAGGTGACTGCCGTGCCCTCAACCGCCATGGCATTGCTGCTGTTTTTCCTGGTAATGCCAGTATTTACCTTTCTGCTGCATCCGCTGTCCAGCATTTATTCACGCAAACACGAATTCGAAGCGGATGAGTACGCAGCTGAACAGGCTTCCGCCGCAGACATGATTCAGGCGCTGGTCAAGCTGTATCAAGACAACGCTGCTACGCTGACACCCGATCCGCTGCATTCGGCTTTCTATGATTCACACCCCCCAGCGGCAATCCGGGTTGCTCATCTCAAGAAATTGATTACGACAGGAGCTGAGGTATGATGACTAATGTATGTGACCTGACTGATCGGAAATGTAAGCCGTGCGAAGGAGGAATTCCTCCATTGGAGAAAGAAGAGGCTGAGAAGTTGCTGAAACAGTTGCAGCAGGATTGGCAACTGACAGATAACAAAATCAGCCGGGTTTTTTCCTTCAAGAATTATTATCAGACTATGGCTTTTGTAAACGCTGTTGCCTGGGTTTCTCACCGTGAGGATCATCATCCCGATATGATGGTCGGCTATGACCGGTGTCATGTCGAATACACGACGCATGCCATCGGTGGATTGTCAGAAAATGATTTCATCTGTGCAGCAAAAGTTGACATGCTATTCAAATCTTGAGTGTCGAGTTCGCTGACAGGAAGAAAACAGCTACGTCCCTGACCGGCAGGGTGATTGCGGCTTACGGCCGTCATTTTGAGGTTGAAGTTGCAAGGGGTACTGTTTACTCCTGTGTTGTACGCGGAAAGAAAAAAGGAGTCGTGTGCGGCGATGAAGTTGAAATTCTTCCTACGGCTGGTGATCAGGGGGTCATTGAAACTATCCTGCCGCGCACCAGCCTTTTTTATCGCAGTGAAATCTTTCGTGAAAAACTGATCGCAGCTAATGCTACACAGTTGATCTTTGTACTGGCAGTTGTTCCCAGTTGTAATCTGGAACTGCTTGATCGTTGCCTGATTGCTGCTGAAAGCCAAAGAATCAGGTCACTCATTCTGCTGAACAAGATCGATCTGATCGAACAGAATGAACATACGCAGGTTGTCGCACATCACCTGATGTCCTATCAGGAGCTGGGGTATCCTGTACTGAAGATCAGTGCGAAAACTTCTGTTCAGCCACTTATTCCGCTATTGAGCGGGCAGACCAGTCTTCTGGCGGGGCAATCCGGTGTAGGCAAATCGACGTTGCTCAATGCGCTTGTTCCACAGGCGCAGCAGACAACTGCAGAAATTTCCAATGCATTGGATAGTGGGCGACACACGACCACCCATGTTCGCCTTTTTCATCTCGATGCCGACAGCAGCATCATCGATTCTCCAGGTTTTCAGGAATTTGGCTTGCAACAATTGGATGAAGAGTCGCTGGCCCGAGGATTCATCGAATTCCGCCCTTTTCTGGGGCAGTGTAAATTCCGTGATTGTCAGCATATTGCAGAGCCGGGTTGTAAATTGCTGCAAGCAGCTCAGGAAGGGAGGTTTAATTCATGGCGGGTTGCTTGCTATCACAAACTGGTGAAAAGCCTGAAGAAGATTCACCCGTGGATGGAAGCAAGTAAAAGAGCCTGATCGGATTTTATGTCGTACGGCCATTAATGTAAAAACCGGCAGGGAAAGTGACGTACTTTCCTTTTGCTGCCGGGTTTGTATTTTAACTACTTACTCCAAGCCGACCAATTCCACATCGAATATCAGTGCTGAATCGGGGGGAATAACCCGCCCGGCTCCCTGTGAGCCATATGCCATGGAAGAGGGGATGATCAGAGTACGTTTTCCACCCACCTTCATACCCAGAACTCCTTGATCCCATCCTTTGATGACCCGCCCGGCTCCGAGCAGAAATGAAAAATGACTTCCACGATCGTAGGAACTGTCGAATTTTCTGCCTTTGTGACCTTCGGAAGCGGCATCATACAGCCAGCCTGTATAGTGCACATTGACAGTTTTGCCAATATCCGCTTCTTCACCTGTACCAACCTGGGTATCTATTTTTTCCAGTGTGGTGACATCGGCGGTATTTGCGTGATGTGGTGTTGCCTGTCCTTCGGCAGCCTGGGTACTTATGGATAAAAACAGCCACCCCGAGAATACGAGAACCAATAGTTTCTTTATGTTGATCATTATTACCCCTGAAAAATATCGTTTATAACTTGGCCAATCCGGTAAGGTGAAACGGGTAAAGTTTGTCTGCCCGCCTGGTGCTGTGCCGGACAACAGAAATGATAAAGCAATTTCCGCCGGTCAAGGATGCTTCGAAAACAGGATTATGCAAAGGTTCGGGTTTCGCGTTGCTCGATAAGGGGTAAAAAATTCTCTGCTGAAACGGGAGGGCTGAACAGGAAGCCCTGGACGTGATGGCAGTTTGCTTTCTGCAGAAAATTCAGTTGTGTGTGCGACTGAACACCACTTGCACGTATTTGCATGCCCAGATTCCGCGCCAGTGCAGCAATGGCTGTGATGATCACAGAAGTGTCAGATTTGCTGGCAATGTCCTGAATGAGTGACTGGCCGATCTTGATGGTATCAACGGGCAGGCGCCGCAGATAATTTAAAGATGAATAACCGGTGCCAAAATTATCCATTACAACACTTATTCCCATTTCCTTCAATTCATTCAATACTCTGATGCTTCCATCGATATCCTGCATCAGTACGGATTCATTGATTTCCAGCTCCAGCCTGGCAGGGTCGAGCCCTGTTGTATGTAACGCTTCTGCAACGTGCTTGATTAACTGGAGCTGATCCAGTTCTATGGCAGAGATATTGACCGCAATGAAAGTGGGGCCATGACCGCTATCCTGCCAGCATTTAGCCTGTCTGCACGCCTCATGTAATACTCGTTTGCCGATTCTGATAATGGAGCCGGATTCGGCCGCCAGGGGAACGAATTTATCCGGTGCAAGCAATCCCAGCTCAGGGTGCTGCCATCGGACCAGTGCTTCAGCCCCGATAATACTGTCGGTTTCGAGATCGATCACCGGCTGGTAATGCAGAATAAACTCCCTGTCATCGATGGAGTGCTGTAATGACTGCTCGATCCTGGTTTTTTGTGAGAAAGCTTCTCCCATTTCTCCTGTATAGAATTTGTAAGTATTAGGCCAGGTTCTTTTAGTGGAAAACAGTGCATTTTCTGCATTGGCGAGCAGTACTTCGATTTCCCGACCATCACGTGGATAGAGGGTGATTCCTATATTCAGAGTGATATAAAACTCGAGGTGATTGATGATGAAAGGGGTCGTGGCGAGTTTCAGCAACTGATTGGCAAAGATCTGTGCCTGGTCGGCGCTGGTCAGGCCAGTTTTGAGGAAAACGAAATTGCCTCTTTCGATACGTGCCAGGATAGCGGTCTTGTCGGAATAGATGGATAACCGGCTGGTCAGTTGCTGTATCAGGTTGTTGCTAATACTGTAGCCATATTTGCTATTGATATGTGACAAGCGATTGACATCGATGAAATAAACTGCAGCAATCATATTATCGTTCATAACATAATCCATCAGCAATGATGCTGCTTTCTCCTGAAAGAGGTTATGTTTGGGCAGACCAGTCAGTTCATCATAGTAAGTCATGCGGTAAATATGGCTATCAGCCTGGCGTTTTCTGCGTTTCAGATCGATGTATTCAAGTTCGCGATTGATCACCAGCATGAGCTGCGTTGAATGCCCTTTTGCCACACAATCGTTTACTCCGTTGCGCAACAGGGGGAGTACCGCCTGCTCATCTGTTACCGAGGTATATAGAATAAAGGGAATTATCTGATGGCGGGCTTTGAGCAGATTCATTACTTGCATGGCATCAAATCCAACCATCGAGTATTCGGAGATAATTGCATCCCAGCTGGATGTATCCAGTGCTGACCGGACATCAGACAGGCTGTTTACATGCAGATAAGTGAGTTGCACTCCATTACGGCTGAAATCGGCAGATAACTGTTCTGCATCAGCTTTAGAGTGACCGGCGATCAGAAGTCTCAGTTTTCCGTATGGCATCTCAGATTTTTCCTGGCGTGATATCTTTCAGTATCGGCCGAACCGGTAAAAACTTTACTTTGCAGCAGAAACAGGGAGAAAGTAAAGTTTACATGATGATCAGGCAGCTGTATGACGCAATTTTGCCAATCGGCCCAGTTCAAAGTGTGTAAAAGCCAAGGCAGTCAGAGTGGGTGCGAAAAAATTCAAGAAAGGTACAAATTGCAACAGACCTGTCAGAAATCCCAGGCTCCAGCGTGCAGGCTGGTCTGTGGAAGACAGTTTGTCCAGCTCGGCGCTGTTGGCGTGTTCGGAAAGTGCGTCGTAGAAGAACAACCGCTGGTTCAGATAGGCAGCAGCCAGCAGGGGGGCAAGCAGACCGATTCCGGTGAACCACAAGGGAATGGTTATTATCCAGAGGGAGAAAAAAATTATTATTGCTGAAATCACATTGCGCAGACTGCCCGTGACTGTTCCGCCTTGCATTCTGGCCAGGTCAGGGTAGTAGCGTTTCGCTACAAAGTTGACCAGAGCCGGCATGGTGATCAGTGCGGTAATCACCAGACTCGTGGTGATTGCCAATGTCACAAAAATGATTATATTGATGATGTTCTCCACGCTATCGGCAATGGCTTGCAGACGCGAAGATTCCAGCCAGTTTTGCAGCGTATCTGCCGGGATGACGGTCAATACCCAACCAGACAGTGGCGTCCAGAAGAACATGCCGATCAGCCACCAGAAAATGGCCGATACCAGCATTGGCCAGCTCCACAGCCACAGCATGCGCGGGTTGAGAAGATTAGCCGAGGCGCGTGCAAGCGCACTAAACAATCCAGACATCAAAATATCTCCCCGGATCAGTTATCAGGAAATTTGTGATTCAAAGTAAAAAGGTACGCCACCGTTTCTGGTCAGGATCCGTGCATCCATGTTCCTTTTCAGAGCGCGTATACTGGGTAGTTTATGAAACCTTTATCAGAGGATGCAGCCTAAGTAACAACACGGCGAGCGGATCTCGAAATAAATGTACCACGGATATGAGGAGTAATGAGTGAAAAGGCTGAACTGGTTTCATCTGTCTCTGATTCTGGTTGGAATGATAGCAAGTGATATTTCCTGGAGCTATGGCCACAGGCATTCGCATGGATACTACAATCGCTCGCATGGCCATTATTCAGGCAAACGAAACTTTTCCGTGGGTATTGGCCTGACGAGTACTTTCGGATCTTACGGCTATTACAATTATCCTCACAACAATGTCGGGATCTATGGAAGCTTCGGCTACGGACGGCCGTATTCTTATTACCGTCGGCCTTATTACCGACCTTACAATTATGGTTATCCGGCCAGCCGTTTTTACTGGCCAGCTTATCCTCCCGCTGTTTACTATCCTCCAACCGTGGTCATACCACCTGATCCACCGGTTTATATTCAGCAGCAACCTGCCCAACTGGTACCTCCCCCTCCCGAATCGACCGTTACGAATTACTGGTACTATTGTGAGAATCCGGCCGGTTATTATCCGGAAGTAGAACGCTGTCCGGGTGAGTGGATAAAAATACCTCCCCGACCCGCTCAATAATGCAGGAGTATGTAATGCACTATTTTTCCAGATTGATCGTTCTTTCAGTAGTAGTATCCCTTGCGGCATGTGTGAATATTCCCCTTGGGCCGAGCGTTATGGTACTTCCGGGTGTTGGTAAAAATTTTGATCAGTTCCGCGGCGACGATTATTTATGCCGCCAGTTTGCCAATCAACAGACTAATTATGAGACTCCTAAGAATTCAGCAGTTTCCAGTGGTATGGAAAGTGCTGCCCTTGGTGCTGCTCTGGGCGCTGCAGCAGGTGCTGCACTGGGCGGCGGGCGCGGGGCAGCTGTTGGTGCAGGTATGGGATTACTGGGAGGAGGGTTGGCAGGCAGTGGTAGCGCACAATCTTCAGGCTCCATCAGTCAGGAACGTTATGATATTGCCTATATTCAGTGTATGTATGCTAATGGCCATCGTGTGCCGGTTTCTGCCGGCTTGATCGAAGGGTCGGGCGGTAATATGGGCCAGGGGGTGACTTCCAATCCGTCTTCATCGAATAGATATATCCCGCCTCCACCCGCAGGCCCTCCTCCTCCGCCCCCTCCTTACTAAGGCATGACATCGGCAAACCTTTGAATATAATTACATTGAGTGAATGTGTTAAAATCAAGCTGCGGGTTTCTTGGAGAGGATCGAAGTTTACTTATTAGCTTCGAACGGCAACAGCAAGTTTCCACATTCAAGGAATGTCGTTATTGATTAATTTTCGTCAAGGAGAAAAACGTGGCATCAAAAGCTATTTTTTATCATGCGGGTTGTCCTGTATGCGTGTCTGCTGAACAGGCCGTCGCCAACGCTATTGATCCTTCAAAATATACGGTCGAAAGTGTTCATCTGGGTACGGATAAAGCACGTATCGCTGAAGCTGAGAAAGCTGGTGTGAAATCGGTTCCAGCACTCGTTATTGACGGTGCGGCATTCCACATCAATTTCGGTGCCGGTATCGACGATTTGAAATAACAAGAAAATAATTTACCTTGCAAGCGGCTGACGTTACGTTATTGCTTGCATCTTGAAGGGGCCTTAAAAGAAAAGGCCCCTTTTTGGTTTTCTAGGCCCGGTGTTATACCGAGCGCTCCAGCACAGCAGCAAAAAAGCTGTCGGTGTTGTGGTAAAGCGGTGAAAGTTGTAAAAACTTCCCGGTATCAGGCGGACTGATTTTTTGTTGTGCTAGCAGTTCGCCACAGTCGAGAGTGGAGAATTGCGGATGATTTGCCAGAAAATGCTCGACAATCTGCTGATTTTCTTCCGGTAACAGGCTGCAGGTGGCATAAACCAGACGGCCTCCCGGTTTGAGCAGACTGGCTGCTGCCGTGAGAATGGCCATTTGCTTCTTTTGCAATTCATCAATGCTTTGCGGGCTTTGTCGCCATTTCAAATCCGGATTGCGGCGCAAAGTGCCAAGTCCACTGCATGGTGCATCAACCATTACCCGGTCAATTTTTCCTGCCAGTCGTTTTAGTTTGATATCTCGCTCACTATCTATACGTTGTGGATGGATATTGGATAATCCCGAGCGTTTGAGACGCGGCTTGAGATTGTTGAGCCGTTTCTCAGAAACGTCAAAAGCATATAGACGGCCGCGAGAATGCATCATCGCACCGAGCAGCAATGTTTTGCCGCCTGCACCTGCACAAAAATCCACTACCATTTCACCTCGTTTGGGTGCGAGCAGAAATCCGAGAAGTTGACTGCCTTCGTCCTGTACTTCAATTTTTCCGGAGAGGAACAACGTATTCCGGTTGATTGCCGGTTTCCCGGTAATACGAATCCCGATAGGAGAAAAAGGGGTGGGCCGTGCTTCAATTCCCTGCTGTTCCAATGCAGCTAATATTTCTTCACGTTTGGCGAGCAGGCTGTTGACGCGTATATCCAGCGGAGCTGGCTGCTGCAGCGTCTGGCCGAGGCGCAAAATTTCTTCATTCGAGTGGTGTTTCTGCAGTTTTTCCACCAACCACTCCGGAAATTCTGCCCGGATGGAGAGGGGCTGTTCTTCCAGTTTGACTGCCTTGATTTGCTGGATCCATTTGATTTCGGTTTCCCGGATGAGCGGGGCCAGTTCCCGCAGATTCATGCCCTGAAACCTGGTCAGATAAGCCAGTACCAGTTCACGAGCAGTTGCTTTCCCTGCCAGTTTTTCCAGAAAGAAACGGCGTCGCAGTATCCCGAATACAGCTTCCGCGATCATGCCCCGGTCATTTTGGCCCAGTTGGTGGTGATCCTGAAAGAATTGTCGCAGCAGCACATCTGCCGGAGCTGGCAGAGGCAATATCTTGCGCACGGCAGCAATCAGCAGATCCAGTCGTTCGGGTGTCAGTCGCATAAATTTGGATGTGTTACTGTGCAGAATTTACCAGCGGTGAGTAGTTGATTTTCGTGACGATCTGATCGACTTCCAGCCCGTGTTTTTCGGTAGAAATAATGCGTACCGGCAGCAGATGATGATCCGTTGCGAGCCAGATTTTCTTTTTGAACGGATCATTCTGTTCTCGCTGCTTTGTAAGTACGATCGTGGCAAGTTTGCCTATCGATGTATCCAGCATTTCCCGGGTAACGGTGTAGCGGATTGTTTGCAGACTGCGGTAATCGGTTTCATGTACAACCACTGTTTGCTTGGGAAGGGCAGTGAACATGAAATGATAGGCCAGGCTTAATTCATCGAGTGTTCCACTCGGCAAGTTTTCCATCATCTCCTGGCCTTTGCGGCGATAAATGATACGCTGCCCGCTCCAGTCGAATTCGACTTCACGTGCCGGTTTTTCACCACGCTGATCTGTAAACCGCAACGGTTTCATTCCCTCGTCCGGAATGATTATGCCCTCGCTGTGGCGATGAATACTGCCACGCTTGATCAATTTTAGAATGCCACTGGCTGAAGCTTTGCTATCGATGGTGTAGTGCTGGACACCATTTTCCTGCCGCACGCGCAGTATTTCGTGCGCCTTGCCCTGCCCGATACTGCCAGTGAGGACATATTCGATATCGATGCGTTCAGGTAAATTTTCTGCCTGAGCGATTGCGCTCATCCAGAAGAATAGGGCGATGGATAACAGTAATTTCATGGCTCGATCCCGGGTGAATATAAAACGTCCTGACTGTTACTGATTGTCGTGATTTCGACACGGTTTTCTACCAGCCTTAATTGCCCTTGCAGGAACCACTGCACTGCCTGCGGGTAAATACGATGTTCCTGAGTGAGTACTCTCTCGGCAAGCGTTGCCGGCGTGTCATCAGTTAACACCGGTATGGCAGCCTGGATGATGATAGGGCCATGATCCAGTTGCGATGTAACGAAATGAACCGTGCAGCCGTGGATTTTGACACCTTCCTGCAATGCGCGTGTATGCGTATCAAGCCCGGGAAATGTCGGCAGCAGCGAAGGGTGGATGTTGATCAGCCTGCCCTGGTAATGATTTACGAATGCTTCCGACAGGATGCGCATGAAACCGGCCAGGACGACCAGATCAGGTTGATAGGTATCGATGGTTTCTGCCAGCGCGGCATCAAATGCTTTCCGGTCGGGAAACGTACGATGATCGATTACCCGAGTCGGGATACCATGGACCTGAGCAAACATCAACCCTTCTGCTGCTGGATTGTTGCTGATAACCGCTGCGACCGGTAATCCGGCTTCCAGTAATACCTGCATGTTGCTGCCGCGACCGGAAATAAGGATGACCACTGATTTCATGGTGCCTTCTTTCAGGCAATGACGATGGGTGGTGTCCCGGATTGACGAGGTTTGATTTCGCCGATCTGCCATACGGTTTCACCTGTGTTGTGCAGAATTTCGATGGCAGTCTGAACATGTTCCGGTGCAATGATCACGATCATACCGATGCCGCAATTGAAAACACGCAGCATTTCTTCCCTGGCCACGTTGCCATGTTGCTGCAGCCAGTCAAACAGGGGAGGGCACACCCAGGCGCTGCCGTCGATATGCGCCATGATGCTGTCGGGCAGAACACGCGGAATGTTCTCCAGTAATCCGCCACCGGTGATATGTGCCAATCCCTTGACGGGCAATTCTGCTATCAACGCCAGCAGGGATTTCACATAAATACGGGTCGGTGCCAGAAGCGCATCGATAAGACTGGTTTCACCAAGACGAGTGTCGGGTTGCACTGTATTCAGATCGAGAATTTTACGGATCAGTGAGAACCCGTTGGAATGCGGACCGCTCGAGGCAATTCCCAACACGATATCGTTCTCTCTGATGCCGGAACCGTCAATGATCCGATCTTTTTCCACCATGCCGACAGCAAAGCCGGCAAGATCATATTCTCCTTCCGGGTACATACCGGGCATCTCTGCCGTTTCGCCGCCGATCAGCGCACAACCGGCATCTTCACAGCCGCGTGCAATTCCTTGAACCACCTGGGCGGCAATTTCCACATCCAGTTTGCCACAGGCGAAATAGTCCAGAAAAAACAGTGGCTCAGCACCTTGTACCAGAATATCGTTCACACTCATCGCAACCAGATCGATGCCAATGGTTGCATGCCGTGCATACTGGAAAGCCAGCTTGAGTTTGGTGCCTACACCATCCGTGCCCGATACCAGCACCGGCTGCCGGTATTTTCCGGGTACTTCGAATAATGCCCCGAATCCTCCGATACCTCCCAGTGCCTCCGGGCGCATGGTGCGCCGCGCAAATGGTTTGATCCTTTCCACCAGACGATTTCCGGCATCGATATCCACACCGGACGAGCGGTAGGAAATCGGGTTCTTATCAGGGTTTGCAGGGTTGGATGCAGTCAAGTTGAGTTCTCACAGTGTTAAGGCTAGAGTGCAAGCTTTTGAGGCATGATTTTACCGTAAATGAACGACAAATATTCCCCGGATTCCCGTCTCTTCTGGTACCTGACAGTTATTGGTGTGGTCAGTGTACTGATCTATCTGCTCAGTCCCATTCTGACTCCTTTTTTATTGGCGGCCGTCATTGCCTATATCTGTAATCCATTGGTTACCTGGCTCGAAGCCAGAAAAACTCCCAGAACCCTGAGCACGATCTTCGTGATGCTCATGACGATGGGAATATTCATCGCCATGGCGCTGATTCTGTTTCCACTGTTCGAAAAAGAAGTTTCACGATTGGTTGAGCGAATCCCGTCTTTCCTCGATCTGGTGAAGAACCAGTTTATTCCATGGCTGGAAGATAATTTCAATGTCGAGCTTCAGATCGATATTGCCTCGCTCAAACAGATGCTGACGGACCACTGGAAAAGTGCCGGGGGCGTAGCTGCACAAATGCTGCCTTCGCTGAAAAGCGGTGGCCTGATCCTCCTCACATTCCTGATAAATATGGTGCTGGTGCCGGTTGTATTGTTTTACCTGTTGCGTGACTGGAATAACCTGATCAGGCAAATGGGTGAGCTGATTCCACCCGTCTGGCAAAAACAGGTATTTACGCTGGCGAAGGAAACCGATGATGTACTGGCCGAATTCATGCGCGGGGAAACAGCGGTCATCACCATCATGAGCATCTACTACGTAACAGGGTTATGGTTGGTCAAACTGGAATTTGCCTTGCCGATCGGACTGATGTCCGGGATTCTGGTATTCGTACCCTATCTGGGAACCATTACCGGGCTTGCACTGGCAACCTTTGCAGCCATCACACAATTTCAGGAATGGAGTAGTGTAATCGCAGTCTGGGTAGTGGTGGGATCAGGACAGCTGCTGGAAAGCATGCTGATTACTCCTCGGCTGGTGGGGGAACGTATCGGTCTGCACCCGGTAGCGGTGATTTTTGCATTACTCGCTTTCGGCCAATTGTTCGGCTTTATCGGGATTTTGCTGGCACTGCCGATCAGTGCAGTTTTGCTCGTCCTGCTCCGACATCTGCACGCGCAATATATGGAAACGATGAAGGAATGATGGTGTGTGTGGTGTGTACAGTTACAGAGTTTGTTGCAGTTGCTGTGATGACTTTTTAAGCATGTTTCCACTTCATCATTAACTGATCTGGTTGTTTTGTTGCAGACCAACCGGGCAGGATTCGTCTTGGAGCTCCAGCAGCGATTTCACATACTAAGTTGTTCAAGAACTGTTTTCGCTTCAATCAAGTCGAGGTTGTCGACGCATTCGTTGAATCTGGAGTACACAGCATTTAAGATGCGTTTGGCACCATCCACTTTATTAAGTTTTCCCAAAAGCTTAGCCAGGCTGGTGGCGGCTCGAAGTTCAAGCATTGTGGCATGTTGATCCTGCGCAATCTTTAAGGCTTCACACAAACATTCTTCTGCTTCCTTGACTGATTCGCCGGACTGTCCCAGCAGCAGTTCGCCTTTCAGTCGAAATAATTCTGCTTGCCAGAATAGTGCTCCCCCAGTGACAGCAAGTTTCTGCGCTTCCTCAATGGCAGCCAAGCCTTCGTCAATTCTATTTCTACGTAAATAGATTTCCGCCAGCAACGCCAAGGTACAAGTGTCGTGGATACGCGCTCCTGTGGCTCGGGTGGCGGAAAGCCCGTTAATTAACTTGGCAAGACCTTCCTCTTGCCCGGTGTCGGCCAACGCCCAGCCTTGCGAGGCAGTCGCCCACGCCAACCCCAGTTCAAATGAGTATTGTGTTGAAATCGCGATCGCTTCATTGGTGATTTCCAGCGTTTTCTCCGAATTGCGGGCACCGGAATAGATCCAGGCAAGGAAAATGAGAGTAAAAACACGAGTGAATGGGTGTTCCAACTCTCTCGCCATGTCCATCGTCTCCAACGCCAGCGTTCCAGCTTGATCAACTTCACCCAATATCCATAATGTCCTGGCCAGCAGAATCCGCGAGGTTATTCCGGAATCCTGGCCGTAGAAGAAGACCCGTGAGCGGTGTTGATTCGAATCATCCAGCGATTTTGCGGCGAACAGATGGGTTTTGGTTTCGTCAAACCGACCAAGGTAGAAATAGGTCGCTCCCAAAGCATGGTGAGCTTCAATCAGCAGCTCCGGGCTTTGCTCGCGCTGAGCCAGCACGAAGAGATCTTCAGCCAGATCGTGCGCATTGGCGAGCTGTCCCTTTACCAGATGAAAGACCCATAATCCCCGAATGGCCTGAAACTGATGCACAGAACTGCTGTGCTCCTGTAACAAAGCCCTGGCTCTTCGATAATTATGCTCTGTTTCCTCGGATGCATATCCTTTGACGGATAGTAATGGGGCTCCGCGTGCAAGCAGGAGTTCCAACTCCAGGGCATCGCGCTCCGCACCTTGCGGCAGTTCCTTCAGCAACTCCAGTGCCTGATTAAAATGATTGAGCGCTTCGATACTGGCTGATTGTTCTACATCGCGACGAGCTGCACGATAGTAATATTCAACGGCCGGACCGGGCAATCCAGCTTGTTCATAATGATAAGCCAGGAGTTCCGGCTCCATGCTTACCCGTTCGGAAAATCGGCTCTCCAGAGCTTTGGCAATTCGGGCATGCAGTGCTCGCCGGGGTTTCCTGGGCAGCATGCTGTAGGCAGCTTCCTGAACCAGTGCATGTTTGAAGTAGTACGTGGCAAGAGGGATTTCACCTTCCTGAAGGACGAGTCCGGAAGCGACGAACAGATCAAGTGCGTTCTTCAATTCGTTGTCCGGCATTTCAACGGTGGCCTGTAGCAACTCATAGGTGAATTCGCGTCCTATTGCTGCACCAGCCTGGACAATTTCCCTGGCTGGCCCCAACCGATCCACTCGCTCCATGAGCAAGGCTTGCAGACTGTCCGGAATAGGCACTCCCTTTAGCGGGCCCTTCAGGGTAAATGAATCGTTCCCCTCAGTCAGCAACCCGGATCCAAGCACATTTTCCGTCAGCGTTTCGATATAGAGAGGTATGCCATCAGCCTTAGCCAGAATTGCCTGCTGCACCTCGGGTGGCAGCACTTTTCCTCCTGTCATCGTCGCAACGAGTTCAGCGCTATGTCGGCGTGGAAGTCGACAGAGTGTCAGAGACGTCACGTAACTATATTCCGCCCATACCGGCTTGAAGCCGGGTCGGGATGTGATCAGCAACAACACGTGCATTTGCCGGATGCGGCCAATGATTCGTGTCATGAGTTCCAGCGTTGTTGGGTCAAGCCAATGGGCATCTTCCACCGTGAGCAACAGTGGGCAGCGATCGGCCAGTTTTTGTAGATAATGCACGAATGCTTCCAGCATCATGTCCTTGCGTTTCTCGGATGACACATCGAGCGGGGGGGGGCGATGATCTCCACGGATCGAGAGCAAATCCGCCAGCAGTGAAACTGTTTCCGGGTTATCGATCCCATTTTCGGCGGCTATGGCGTCGAGTTTGTTCAGTTGTGCCTCGATGCTGTCCTGACTTGTGAATCCTGCTGCCTGCCGCAGAAAATTGATCGCGGGATAGAGCGCTGTATTGGTATGGTATGGTGAGCATTGAAATTGAATCGTCTGGTGTCGTTCATCTGTGAGGTGGTCACACAAACTGCGGGCAATTCTCGATTTTCCGATACCGGCCTCACCGCTCAGGAGCACGACTTGTCCTTCGCCATCGACGGCTTCGCGCCAACGACTCAACAGGAGTGAAATCTCCTGTTCTCTGCCTACGAGTTTGGCTAATTGGCTGGATCGATAGGATTCAAATCGGCTGGCCGATGGTTTGATACTCAGAACCTGCCAGGCTTGAACAGGTGTGTCGAACCCTTTCAGCGAGGAAACGCCAAGATCTAGGAACTCGAATTCATTTCCGACAAGCCGTTTTGTCGCCAGATCGATGATCAATTGACCGGGTTTAGCCAATGCCTGAAGGCGGGCGGCAAGATTTGGGGTTTCGCCGAACACTGACCGTTCCTTGGCAATGTCTTGCCCAATTAGCTCACCGACTACGACTTGACCAGTTGCGATCCCGATTCGTGCGGCAATACTGAGTTGTGGATGGGGATTGTCCAGATTAAACGCCTTCACTGTGTCCAGAATAGCGAGGCCGGCATGTACCGCTCGTTCCGCATCGTTTTCGTGGGCATGTGGGTACCCGAAATATGCCAGCATCCCATCTCCCATGTATTTTGCGATATAGCCATCGAGTCGGCCAATTGCCTGGCTACAGGCATCTAAAAATCGCCGGATCACATCCTGGAGGTCTTCAGGATCCAATTGGCAAGATAGCGCTGTCGAATCCACAAGATCACAAAACATCACTGTCAATTGGCGACGTTCTGCCTGATTTCGTTCGGGAGGGGAGGGTTGTTCTTCGGGAATGATGCCAGCGGACATAGATTCCGGGCCCATTGCAGCGTTCTGTGACAATTGAGCGATCGCGCGCAAGAGTATTTTCCGATGTCCCAGTAAGACACCCAGTGCTTTCAGATCGCCTTCATTCAGCTCGGGCAGAACATCCCAAGTGATCGCGTTGTGCTCAAATGACTCGTGATATATACTGAGATCGAGGCTGTCCAGCCACGCTGATACACGATCATTCATCATGGACAACGTCGATGGCAGGTATCCGGTCCGTCATGAATAGTATTAAGCACAGCAAGTTATGCATTGCAAATCGTGTTCTTCAATTGATATAACCTGTGATAAACGGTGCTTCCATGAATACGATCCCTAAAAGGTCTTTGATTCGGAAAATGGAACGCAGATTGCTAGGTATGGTAATGATGATCATCGCCTACCTGCTTGAGAAAGCCGTATTGCGTTCAATCAAACGCAGTGGCACGAAGCCTTCAACGCTGGATAACTCAGCATCGTAAACTGTTTTTATCTTCAACGCCCTCGCAGCAGATCAATAACCAAGCCAAGGGTCAGCAGACCTGCGATGACACCGAATGTTATCGGTACCCACTCGGCAACAACCGTCGACGTGGTCGTGAGTCCGCTGGCCAGGACACTTGCCGCAGCAGTCAGGCCGAGTGCCAGCCGTCGTCCCGTGTGACGCACAATGTCCTCCAGCGAAGTGGCCTTGAAGTTCACCACGGGCTTTGGACCGCCAGGGCGGGCGCCGACGAGGTTTTCGACCGCCTCGATTACGCGCAAAGCCCGTACTTTCAATTTCTGCGATTGATACACGAATGTTTTTGGATTGAGCGCGGCACCCATGCGTTTGACCATCAGGCGCATCAAGTACTTGCCTGCTGCATCGTAAGGATCGAGTGCCGGGTCGAGTTCGGCAGTTGCCAACTGTACCTGCGCGAGTGCCTTGGTGGCGAGCGTGAGCGAAGCTGGTAGGGGCACCCCGTGCCGTAATGAGACCGTACTCATTTCTTGCAGAAGCGGCCCGATCTGCATCTCGGCAAGCGAGGCAGCGCGATATTTTGTCATCACTTCCCCAATCTCGCGCTGGAATCGGGCCACATCGAGATCGCTGTTATTGACGGCATCCGTCATCATCAGTGTGACATCGGTGAGAAACCCGGCGTCTTCCTGCCACAGAGCCATCAGCATTAGCAAAAGATGCTCGCGGAGATCGGCTCCTACCGCGCCAACCATTCCGAAATCGAGGAAATAGATGCGATCCTTCCACCACATCAGGTTGCCTGGGTGGGGGTCGGCATGAAAAAAACCATCGACGATGATCTGTTTGTAGTAGCTCTCCAGCAGTTGGCGAGCAGCCTGGATACGCTCTGGATCATCCGGCGCCTGCTTGATCGGAATGCCCTGGATCTCTTCCATCACTAATAATCGGGATGTGGACAGATCCCAGTGTACGCTGGGTACGGCAAGGCGATCATAGCTTGCGAGTACTCCCCGCATCCGTTCGATGTTGTCAGCCTCCTGGCGGAAGTCGAGTTCACGATGAAGCGAGGTGGAAAGGTGTTTGAATACCGCTTCCATATCGATCACCTGATTGAGCGCAGGACGTTTCCCGACTTTTTCCGCAAACATTTCGAGCAGAGCGAGATCTTGTTCGATATCAGCCCGAGCGGTGGGTCGCTGAACCTTGACTACGACCCGATCACCGGTTTCGAGTACCGCACGATGAACCTGAGCGATTGTGCCGGCGGCGAGGGGATTCGGGTCAAATGACTTGAATACATCCTCCCATGGGACACCCAACTCCTGTTCGAAAACCCGGACGACCTCGCTCTCAGTCATTGGTGGTACGCGAGACTGCAACAGGACGAGTTCTTCGATGTATTCGGCGGGGAGGAGATCCGGGCGGGTTGATAACACTTGCCCGAGTTTCGAGAATATCGGGCCCAGCTCTTCTAAGGCGGCACGTAAGCGCTTGGCCTGCTGACGGCGGATGGATATATCCGGTTCGTTGGATTGGCTGAACAGCTCTGTGAGGCCATGTTTCGCCATCACGGCCGCGATATGCGTAACGCGCGCGACCAGTCGAGGCTCAGGAGATGAGACTTCACCTTTCGATAGGTGAGCTCGCACCGAGTCCGATGCACGCTCATCGGTAGAGTGCGCGGTGTTTACAATAATCACGGTACAGTGGGCACTGTGACTGATGCGGTTCGGTATGTTACCGAGCAAAAACTTTTTTCGACCCGCCATACCAAAATTGCCGACTACCAGAACATCGATTGCTTCCTGCTCAGCGGCGCGGACGATCGCCAATGCCGGATCAGCATCGATGATAACCAAGGCATGGCCACGATCCCCGGCAATCTGCCGCGCAAAGTGTGCCAGGTCATTGTTGGCAGCCACAGCGCTCGTTTGTTCGGCTTCACCGAATTCTGTGGCGGATGGATACTTCGGTACTACCACTTGTACTATGAATAGCTCTGCGTCGTAGCGATCTGCCAGCCCGGCGGCCCAGTGAGCAGTCTGGTCGGCGGTTTCGGAGCGGTCGGTGCCTACCATCACGCGCCGTATGGCACTACCCTCCAGAGGATTTTTCATAAACGCAATGAACCGTTAGTAAGGGCGGTATTGTTATTACAAGACTAATTATTGTAGCTGTATAAGACCGTTGTAATCTAATTTCTTCTGGATACTTTGCTAGGTTTTTAGTCCCAGCATTCGTGGGGAACCTAATTAATAATTAACCACATAGGCCAAAATCTACAGCTTTCACTCGTGGAAAGTTCCGGATAGGTCAATTATATAAAACGAGCTAGAAGCATTCATTACAAGCAATTTATTTTCAGGATAATAATTTATAACCTGAGTTCGGGATAAGAAAAGAGGAAGTGAGCGCCCGGTTTTTTGCGTAA
>OBJA01000374.1_pt1 | contig 40536 bp, 38 predicted proteins | sample 1519751 | NCBI WGS metagenome assembly OBJA01 (sample SAMEA3881238, study PRJEB22517) | soil metagenome | biome: lake sediment; feature: soda lake sediment; material: sediment, water from around vicinity | place: India | collected 2013-12-23 | depth 3 m
GGCGGTTCGCGGCCAGAGGCCGCTCCTACAGGCGTCATATTCTTCCATGGGCATTGGCACGCAGGATGTGCTGAAACCATCGTCGTGATAGCGCATCATCATCTCCCCGGCCACACGAACCAGGACAGCAACAACAGCAGACCAATGATCATGCTGAAGGCATAGGTATAGAGGTGGCCTGTCTGCACATGGCGCACGATGCCGGCCACAACGCCCACCAGGCGCGCGCTGCCGTTGACCAGCAGGCCATCGATGAGCAGGGCGTCGCCGACCTTCCACAACCCCTTGCCCAGGCGCTTCGCGCTGCCGGCGAACACCGCCTGGTTGAACTCGTCCGCCCAGTACTTGTTCTCCAGCAGGCGGTGCAGGCCCCTGAAGCGCTGTGCGGCGGCCGTGGCGATGGCCGGGTTCTTCATGTAGATGTACCAGGCGGTGAACACCCCCGCCGCCGCCAGCCAGAAGGCCGGCGCCATGATGCCATGCAGCACGAACCCGAGGATGCCATGGTAGCCGGCGCCGAGCTGGGCCAGCACGTCGCGCTCGGGACTCACGTGGAGCACACCGTCAAAGAAGTCGCCGAACAGCACCGGGCCAATGGCGTAGCCGGCGATCACCGAGGGGATGGCCAGCAGGACCAGTGGCACCGTCACCACCAGCGGACTTTCGCGCAGGTGCTCGCGGGTGTGGTGATCCATGCGCGGTGTGCCGTGGAACACCAGGAAATACATGCGGAAGCTGTACAGGGCGGTAATGAACACACCGATCAGCACCGCCGCGTAGGCATAGCCGGCGCCCGGGATCTGGGAGGCGTGCACGGCCTCGATGATGCTGTCCTTGGAGAAGAAGCCGGCGAAGAAGGGCGTGCCGATCAGGGCCAGGGAGCCGATCAGGGAGGTGATCCAGGTGATGGGCATGTACTTGCGCAGGCCGCCCATCTTCCGCATGTCCTGCTCGTGGTGCATGGCGATGATGACCGAGCCCGCCGCCAGGAACAGCAGCGCCTTGAAGAAGGCATGGGTCATGAGGTGGAAGATGCCCGCCGCGTAGGCCGAGGCGCCCAGGGCCACGGTCATGTAGCCAAGCTGGGACAGGGTCGAGTAGGCCACCACGCGCTTGATGTCATGCTGCACCAGGCCGAGCAGGCCCATGAACAGGGCCGTGGTGGCGCCGATCACCAGCACGAAGCTGAGCGCGGTGACGGACAGCTCGAACAGCGGCGACATGCGCGCCACCATGAAGATACCGGCGGTGACCATGGTGGCGGCGTGGATCAGGGCGGAGATCGGTGTCGGGCCTTCCATGGAATCGGGCAGCCACACGTGCAGCGGCACCTGGGCCGACTTGCCCATGGCGCCGATGAACAGCAGGATGCAGATCAGCGTCATCAGCGACCAGTCCACGCCCGGGAAGATACTGATCTGCAGGTGCGCCAGGTGGGGCGCGGCGGCGAAGACGTCGGCGTAGTCCAGGCTGCCGAAGTACATGAGCACGGCGGCGATGCCGAGCAGGAAGCCGAAGTCCCCCACCCGGTTGACCAGGAAGGCCTTCATGTTGGCGAATACCGCCGTGGGCCGGTTGAGCCAGAAGCCGATCAGCAGGTAGGACACCAGGCCCACCGCCTCCCAGCCGAAGAACAGCTGCAGGAAGTTGTTGGCCATCACCAGCATCAGCATGGAGAAGGTGAACAGGGCGATATAGCTGAAGAAGCGCTGGTAGCCGTTGCGGCCGGCCTTGCTGTCCTCCGGCCAGTTGTGCAGGTCGTCGGCCATGTAGCCGATGGTGTAGATGTGCACCATCAGGGACACGAAGGTCACCACCACCATCATCAGGGCAGTGAGGTTGTCCACCAGGAAGCCGATCTCGAAACGGATGCCCTCGGACACCATCCAGGTGTAGACCGTCTCGTTGTAGACCGCCGCCCCATCCAGGGCATGGTGCTTGAACACGAACAGGGACAGCAGGCAGGAGATGCCCACGCCGAGGATGGTGACCCAGTGGGCCCCGGCGCGCCCGATCCAGCCGCCGAACAGGCCGGCGACGATGGCCCCCAGCAGCGGCGCCAGGACGATGAGGAGGTAGACGGTATCCATGCTCATCCCTTCATGCGGTCCAGGTCTTCTACATTGATGGTCTGGCGGTTGCGGAACAGCACCACCAGGATGGCCAGGCCGATGGCGGCCTCGGCTGCCGCCACGGTGAGGATGAAGAACACGAACACCTGGCCGGCGATGTCCTCGAGGAAATGGGAGAAGGCGACGAAATTCATGTTCACGGCCAGCAGCATGAGCTCGATGGCCATGAGCAGGATGATGATGTTCTTCCGGTTGAGGAAGATGCCTGCAACGCTGATGGCGAACAGGATGGCGCCGATGATCAGGTAATCCGAGAGTGCAATCATTATTCTTATCCTATTGCTTCTTTTCCGCGGGCATCTTCACCACCCGCAGACGCTCGGCCTTCCTGGCCTGGACCTGCCTGGCGGGATCCTGGTAGCGGGTCTCCGGGCGCCGACGCATGGTCAGCACGATGGCGGCGATGATGGCCACCAGCAGGATGACGGCGGCGATCTCGAAGGGATAGACATAATCCGTGTACAGCACGCGCCCCAGTTCCGCGGTATTGCTGTAGCCCTCGGGGTGGCGCGCCGGGATGGCCACGCTGTCCGGGCCGAAATAACGCACCCCGACGATGGCGACCATCTCGAACAGCATCAGCAGGGCGACCGCCAGGCCCACGGGCAGGTAGCGGATGAAGCCCTCGCGCAGCGGCTCGGTGTTGATGTCCAGCATCATCACCACGAACAGGAACAGCACCATGACCGCCCCCACGTAGACCAGCACCAGCACGATGGCCAGGAACTCGGCCTCCAGCAACAGCCACAGGCCCGCGCAGGTGAAGAAGGCCAGCACCAGGTGCAGGGCGGCATGCACCGGGTTGCGCGCGGTCACCACCCGCCCGGCGGCATAGACCAGGATCGCGGCGAAGACATAGAAGATAATGCGTTCAAAACTCATAGTGTCAGCCAAATGACTCTAACTTGCCCGGCAACCCGGGAAATTGCCACGGAAGCACACGGAACTACACGGAAATTCATATCTCACCCCGGCATTCCATTCCGTGTGTTTCCGTGTGCTTCCGTGGCTATTTTTCATGCATGTCAGACTATCGGTAAGCCGCATCTTCGGTCCTGTCCGCCGCGATCTGGGCTTCGTACTTGTCGCCGATGGCCAGCAGCTTGTCCTTGGTCATGATCTGCTCGCCGCGGTTCTCGAAGTGGTACTCGAACTCGCGGGTCTCCACGATGGAATCCACCGGGCAGGACTCCTCGCAGAAGCCACAATAAATGCACTTGAACAGGTCGATGTCGTAGCGGGTGGTACGGCGGGTGCCATCCTCGCGCGGTTCCGCCTCGATGGTGATGGCCAGCGCCGGGCACACCGCCTCGCACAGCTTGCAGGCGATGCAGCGTTCCTCGCCGTTGGGGTAGCGGCGCAGGGCATGCAGGCCGCGGAAGCGGGCCGACTGCGGGGTCTTCTCCTCCGGGTACTGCACCGTGATCTTGCGGCGGAAGAAATGCCTGCCGGTCAGGCGCAGTCCCAGGATCAGTTCCCAGAGGAACAGGCTTTTGAAATATTGGGTAATCGCGTTCATGGCCTACCCCGCTGTCCCGCTGAACCAGGGACCGATGCCGAGCACCACCGCGGCGCCTTCCACCAGCAGCCAGACGATGGTGATGGGAATGAACACCTTCCAGCCCAGGCGCATGATCTGGTCATAGCGATAGCGCGGGAAGGTGGCGCGGAACCAGAGGAAGAACAGCAGGAACAGGCAGGTCTTGAGCAGCAGCCAGACCATGCCCGGCACCCAGGCGAACAGGCCTTCCAGGACGGGGATGCCCTCGAAGGGCGACAGGTAGCCGCCCAGAAACATGACCGCCGTCAGGGTGGAGATGAGGATCATGTTGGCGTATTCGGCCAGGAAGAAGATGGCGAAGGTCATGCCCGAGTATTCGACATGGAAGCCCGCCACGATCTCCGATTCCCCTTCCGCCACGTCAAAGGGCGCGCGGTTGGTCTCGGCCACGCCGGAGATGAAGAAGATCACGAACAGGGGCAGCAGGGGCAGCCAGAACCAGTGCACCAGGCTGCCGCGCTGGGCCTCGACGATCTCCACCAGGTTGAGGCTGCCGCCGGCGATGAGCACGCCCACCAGGGCGAAGCCCATGGCGATCTCATAGGAGACGATCTGGGCCGCGGAGCGCATGGCGCCGAGGAAGGCATACTTGGAGTTGGCCGCCCAGCCGGCGATGATCACCCCGTACACCCCCACGGAACTGAGGGCCAGGATGTAAAGCAGGCCGGCATCGATGTTGGCCAGCACCATGGTATCGCTGAAGGGGATCACCGCCCAGGCCGCCAAGGCCGGGGCGATGGACAGCACCGGCGCGATCACGAACAGGAAGCGGTTGGAATTGGTGGGGATGATCACCTCTTTCATCAACAGCTTCAGGGCGTCGGCGATGGGCTGCAGCCAGCCGCGCGGACCGACCCGGTTGGGGCCGATGCGCACCTGCATGTAGCCGATGATCTTGCGTTCGGCGAAGGTGAGGTAGGCCACGGCCAGCATCAGCGGACCCACGATGGCCGTGATCTTGGTGAGGGTCCAGGCGAGTTCGAGCAGGGTATCCATGGGCTCAGGCCTTCTCCAGTTCCACGGCCCCGTAGGCCAGTCCCAGGCCGGCACTGGCGGGGCGCGCCGCGGGCAGCCAGACCGCGCCCATGGGCACCCGTTCGTCCAGTGCCACCTTGATCACCACGTGGGCGTTGCCCTGGGATACCAGGGCGGCGTCACCGTCGCCCACGCCCAGGGCGCGCGCCTGCTCCGGCGCCAGCCGTGCCTGGGCATCGGCGCCATCGGCGGTCTGTTGCAGGGCGCTGGCGCGCCGCACCAGCGCATCCACCCCGTATATGGATACATCCCCCACCCGCTCCAGCGGCGCGGCGGCGACATCGGCGATGGCGCCCGGCCGCCAGTGGGTACCCGCCTGGATCTCGCCCAGGCGGGCGCGCAGCTCATCGCGCACCTGCTCCGTGGACTGGTAGTCGAAGCCAGACAGCTCCAGCAGGTTGCCCAGCACCCGCAGCACCTTCCAGGCGGGACGCGCCTCGCCCGGGGGCGGCACGGCACCGGGGAAGCCCTGCCAGTCGCCGGCGGCGTTGACGTAGGTGCCGGAGGTCTCGGCAAAGCCGGCGATGGGCAGGATGACGTCGGCGTAATGCAAGGTGTTCTCGCTGGCGAACATGCCCAGGCTGATGACGAAGTCCGCCCGTTCCATGGCCTGGAGCGCGGCATGGGAATCGGCGCAGTCAAACTCCGGTTCCACGTTCAGCAACAGGTAGGCACGGCGCGGCTGTTCGAGCATGGCGCGGGCATGCAGGCCGGTCCTGGCCGCCGGCGCGCCACCGGCGATGCGGTGCGGCAGCAGGCCCGCCAGCCAGGCACCGGCACTGTTGGCGCCGTCGGTGAGATAGCCGAGTACCGCGCCGGTTTCGGTGGCGATGTACTGGGCCAGGGCCTGCAGGGCGGAGAAGGCGGGATGGTGCAGCGCCCCCAGGCCCAGCAACAGGCGCGGCGACCGCGCTTCCTTCAAGGCATTGGCCATGGCCTGGTGATGGGTGGCGCACTGCACCTCATCGAGCAGGGCCCGCAGGCCCTCCGGCGCCGTGCCGTGCAGGCACTTGGCCACGCCGGCCAGCTCCGTCACCATCTGGCCCGGCGGCACGATACGCTTGTGGGCGGGCTTGAAGGTGAAGCTGTAGTCCACCGGGTTGAGGAACATCACCCTGGCGCCCTGGTGGGCGGCCTTGCGGATGCGGTGGCCGGCCAGCGGCTGGTCCTTGCGCGGGTTGGAGCCGATAACCAGGAAGGCGTCGTGCTGTTCCAGGGCCTCGACGCTGGAGCCCAGGCCGGGATAGAGGGGCGCGCCCTCCTGGTTGGTGAAATCCTGCTGGCGCAGGCGATGATCGCGGTTGTGCCAGCCCTGGGCCTCGCACAGACGGGCCAGCAGGTACAGCTCCTCCAGGGTGGCGCTGGGCGAGGCCAGCACGCCGAGGTCGTCGCCGCCCAGCTTGCGCAGGCCGCCGGCGGCGAACTGCAGCGCCTCCTCCCAGCTCGCCTCGCGCCACTCGCCCTGGCTCTTGATCATGGGGGTCTGCACGCGATCATCCGCGGACAGGCCCTGGTAGCTGAAGCGGTCCCGGTCGGAGATCCACACCTCGTTCACCGCCTCGTTCTCGCGCGGGACGGCGCGCAGCACCTGGCCGCGGCGGCTGTGCAGGTAGAGGTTGGAACCGATGCAATCGTGGGGGGCCACGCTCGGGGTCTGGTTCATTTCCCAGGCGCGGGCGCGGAAGCGGAAGGGCTTGGAGGTGAGCGCGCCCACCGGGCACACGTCGATGATATTGCCCGACAGCTCCGATTCCAGGTTGCGCTCGATGTAGGTACCGATCTCCACCCGCTCGCCACGTCCCATGCCACCCAGTTCCGGCTGGCCGGCGACGTGTTCCATGAAACGCACACAGCGGGTGCAGTGGATGCAGCGGGTCATGTCGCTGGCGATCAGCGCGCCGAAGTTCTTGTCCGCCACCACGCGCTTCTTCTCGGCGAAGCGCGACACGTCGCGGCCATAGCCCAGGGCCAGGTCCTGCAACTCGCACTCACCGCCCTGGTCGCAGATGGGGCAGTCCAGCGGGTGGTTGATGAGCAGGAACTCCATCACCGCCTTCTGGGCGTTGCGGGCGTACTCCGATTCGGTGCGGATCTTCATGCCGTCCATCACCGGCGTGGCGCAGGCAGGCAACGGCTTGGGCGCCTTCTCCACCTCCACCAGGCACATGCGGCAGTTGGCGGCGATGGGCAGTTTCTTGTGGTAGCAGAAGCGCGGCACGTCGATGCCGTGGGCATCGGTGACCTCGATGATCATGCGCCCCTTCTCGGTGCGGTACTCCACACCGTCGATCTCGACGGTGACCAGGTCATCGGCCGGGACATTGGGCGTGGCGCTCATGCGGCCTCCCCCGCCTTGCCGGCGCCGGGACCCACCATGCAGCGCTTGTGCTCCACGTGGTATTCGAACTCGTGGCGGAAATGCTTGAGGAAGCTCTGCACCGGCCAGGCGGCGGCGTCACCGAAGGCGCAGATGGTATGGCCCTCGATCTGGCCCGCGGCGCTCACCAGCAGGTCCAGGTCCTCGGGCCGGCCACGGCCTTCCTCGATGCGCTTGATGACACGGTACATCCAGCCGGTGCCCTCGCGGCAGGGCGTGCACTGGCCACAGGACTCGGCGTAGTAGAAACGCGAGATGCGCATCAGCGCCTTGACCATGCAGGTGGAATCGTCCATCACGATCATGCCGCCGGAGCCCAGCGCCGAGCCGGCCTTGGATAGGGAGTCGTAGTCGATGGTGCAGTCCATGATGACATCGGCGGGCATCACCGGCATGGAGCAGCCGCCGGGGATCACGGCCTTGAGCTTGTGGCCGTCGCGCACGCCGCCGGCCAGTTCCAGCAGGTCCTTGAAGGGCGTGCCCATGGGAATCTCGTAGTTGCCCGGCCGGTTCACGTGGCCGGACACGGACATGACCTTCATACCGCCGTTGTTGGGCTTGCCGAGGTTGAGGAACCAGTCGCCGCCGTTGCGCATGATGGCGGGGATGGAGGCCAGGCTCTCGGTGTTGTTGATGGTGGTGGGGCGGCCGTAGAGGCCGAAGTTGGCCGGGAACGGCGGCTTGAAGCGCGGCTGGCCCTTCTTGCCCTCCAGGGAATTGAGCAGCGCCGTCTCCTCCCCGCAGATGTAGGCGCCGGCGCCCAGGTGGCTGTACAGGTCCACGTCCACGCCGGAGCCGAGGATGTCCTTTCCCAGCAGGCCGGCCGCGTAGGCCTCCTTCAGGGCTCCTTCGAAACGCTCGAAGGGCTCGTGGTGGAACTCGCCGCGCATGTAGTTGTAGCCCACCGTGGCGCCCATGGCGTAACAGCCGATGGCCATGCCCTCGATCAGGGCATGGGGGTTGAAGCGCAGGATGTCGCGGTCCTTGCAGGTGCCCGGCTCCGATTCGTCGGAGTTGCACACCAGGTATTTCTGCACCGGGGCGCTGCGCGGCATGAAGCTCCACTTCAGGCCGGTGGGGAAACCGGCGCCGCCGCGGCCGCGCAGGGCGGATTTCTTGATCTCGTCGATGACCGCTTCCTGGCTGGTCTTTTCCTGCAGGATCTTCTTCCACGCCTGGTAGCCCCCGGTCTTGAGATAGCTCTCCAGGGTCCAGGGCTCATCGTACTGCAGGGTGCCGAAACAGACGTGGTCGGTCATATCAATTCTCGATTGGCCACGGAAAGTCGCAAAAATCGCGACTACGCTCGTTACCGTCATAACCGCGAACAGGATCACCACCGTCATTCCCGCGCATGCGGGAATCCATGCCACGAAAGGCACTGGATTCCCGCATGCGAGGGAATGACGAGTCCACTCGGATATCCGTGTTCCGTGTGCTTCCGTGTGCTTCCGTGGCCATCATGTTCATTTCAGTTCATCCAGCAACCGGTCCACCTTCTCGATGGTCAGGTTCTCGTGGTAGTGGCCGTTCACCGCCATCATGGGTCCGCCGGCGCAGGCCGCCAGGCACTCCTCCTCCAGCTTGAGGAAGATACGCCCGTCGCTGGTGGTCTCGCCCAGCTTCGCGCCCAGTTTCTGCTCCACGTGGGCGACGATCTCGTCGGCGCCGCACAGCATGCAGGAGATATTGGTGCAGATGGACACGGTATTGCGGCCCACCGGCTGGGTCTCGATCATGGAATAGAAACTGGCCACCTCGTACACCGCCACCCGCGGCATCTCCAGGTATTCCGCCACGGCATCCATCATCTCGGTGCTGACCCAGCCCTGCTCGTGCTGCACCGCATGCAGGGCCGCCAGCACCGCGGAGTTCTTCTGGTCCGGCGGGTATTTCGCCACCCAGTGGTCGATCTCCGCGCGCACCTTGCCGGAGAGCGCTCTGGTGCCTTTCTGTTGTTCCAGTCCCGTCATGTGCAAACCTGTCTAAACTGCCAAGACGCAAGAAAATCGGGTTGAACCGCCAAGGCGCCAAGACGCCAAGAAATCATTTTGAACCGCCAAGGCGCCAAGACGCCAAGAAACCCTTCTATCATGAAGAAGACTGCACCCAGGTTGTGTGGATTCGCATCGAACTGCTTTCCGGGTATTTAGTATTGAGGGATTTTCCTTGGCGTCTTGGCGCCTTGGCGGTTCAAACACCTTGGCGTCTTGGCGTCTTGGCGGTTCGCATCTCTTGGCGTCCTTGGTGCCTTGGCGGTTCATATCCATAAAATCACCGGTCGATCTCGCCGAACACAATGTCCTGGGTGCCGATGATGGCCACCACGTCGGCCAGCATGTGGCCGCGGGACATCTCGTCCAGGGCCGCCAGGTGAGCGAAGCCCGGGGCGCGTACCTTCAGACGATAGGGTTTGTTGGCGCCATCGGACACCAGGTAGACGCCGAACTCGCCCTTGGGATGCTCCACCGCCGCATAGGCCTCGCCCTTGGGGATGATGAAGCCCTCGGTGAACAGCTTGAAGTGGTGGATCAGGGCCTCCATGTCCGCCTTCATCTCTTCCCGGGGCGGCGGGGCGATCTTGTAGTCCCCGATCATCACCGGGCCCGGGTTGGCGCGCAGCCAGTCCACGCACTGCCTGATGATACGGTTGGACTGGCGCATTTCTTCCATGCGCACCAGGTAGCGGTCATAGCAATCGCCGTTGACGCCCACGGGGATGTCGAAATCCAGCCGGTCATAGACCTCGTAGGGCTGCTTCTTGCGCAGGTCCCACTCGATGCCCGAGCCGCGCAGCATGGGACCGGTCAGGCCCAGCTGCAGGGCACGCTCCGGGGACACCACACCGATACCCACGGTGCGTTGCTTCCAGATGCGGTTCTCGGTGAGCAGGGTCTCGTACTCGTCCACGCAGCCGGGGAAGCGATCGGTGAAATCCTCGATGAAATCCAGCATGGAACCCTGGCGGTTCTCGTTCATGCGGCGCACGGCATCGGCATCGTGCCACTTGGAAGGCTGGTACTGGGGCATGCGCCCGGGCAGGTCGCGGTACACGCCGCCGGGGCGGTAATAGGTGGCATGCAGGCGCGCGCCGGACACCGCCTCGTAGCAGTCCATGAGGTCTTCGCGCTCGCGGAAGGCGTAGAGGAAGATGGTCATGGCACCGATGTCGAGGCCATGAGCCCCGATCCACAGCAGGTGGTTCAGGATACGGGTAATCTCGTCGAACATGACACGGATGTACTGGGCGCGCAACGGCGCCTCGATGCCCAGCAGCTTCTCCATGGCCAGCACGTAGCCGTGCTCGTTGCACATCATGGACACGTAGTCGAGGCGGTCCATGTAGCCGATGCTCTGGTTGTAGGGCTTGCTCTCGGCGAGCTTTTCCGTGGCGCGGTGCAGCAGGCCGATGTGCGGGTCGGCGCGCTGCACCACCTCGCCATCCATCTCCAGCACCAGGCGCAGCACGCCGTGCGCCGCCGGGTGCTGGGGACCGAAATTCAGGGTGTAGTTTCTGATCTCAGGCATGGGTATGTTTTAAACCGCCAAGACGCCAAGAGCGCCAGGAAATCTGTTTGAACCGCCAAGGCGCCAAGACGCCAAGAAAACAGGAGATGAGGGAAAAAGTGCAGCCGCGTCTTGCGAGATGCTCCATCGCCATCTGGATGATTTTGATTTCGACTGGATTTTCTTGGCGTCTTGGCGCCTTGGCGGTTTGAAAATCATGGCGTTGTTGGCGTCCTGGCGGTTCATGATTGATTCTCATGCCGCCGCACGTCGTCGCGGATCACCTTGGGCACCAGCACCCGCGGCTCGATACTGACCGGCTGGTACACCACCCGCTGCTTCTCGGGGTCGTAGCGCACCTCCACGTTACCGCTGAGGGGGAAGTCCTTGCGGAAGGGGTGGCCCACGAAGCCGTAATCGGTGAGGATGCGGCGCAGGTCCGGGTGGCCTTCGAACAGGATGCCGAACAGGTCGAAGGCCTCGCGCTCGTACCAGTTGGCGCCGTTCCAGATGTCGATTACCGAGGGGATCACCGGCAACTCATCGTCGGGTGCGAAGGCACGCACCCGCAGGCGGCGATTATGCCGCACCGACAGCAGGTGGTAGACGGCGGCGAAGCGGCGCACCTCCGCGGGCCGCGCCACCGAGAGTTCCTCACGCACCGCGCCCAGGCTCCCGGCGGTGCCCACGTTCACGCCCCGGCTGAAGCCCTGGCCGCTGGCCTCGGTGGTGCCCCATTCCGTGAGGCCGTACTGGGAATAGTCCACGCCGCACAGGTCGATGAGCTGCTCGAAGCCCCAGTCGTCGCGCAGGCTGCGCATGACCTCCAGCAGTTCCGTCACCGGGACCTCCAGGGTCACCTCGCCCACTTCCACCTGGCAGGCGGCGATGCGCGTACCCAGGCGGGACTGCAGGTCGTTGGCAAGGCTGTGGGCGGCGTCGGTCATGGGCGTTGGCTTCAGCGGGCGATGGTGTTGGTGCGACGGATCTTGTTCTGCAACTGGATGATGCCGTACAGCAGCGCCTCCGCGGTGGGCGGGCAACCGGGCACGTAGATGTCCACGGGCACGATGCGGTCGCAGCCGCGCACCACGGCATAGGAATAATGGTAATAGCCCCCGCCATTGGCGCAGGATCCCATGGAGATCACCCAGCGCGGCTCCGCCATCTGGTCGTAGACCTTGCGCAGGGCCGGGGCCATCTTGTTGACCAGGGTGCCGGCCACGATCATGACGTCGGACTGGCGCGGGCTGGGACGGAACACCACGCCGAAGCGGTCCAGATCGTAGCGCGAGGCCCCGGCCTGCATCATCTCCACAGCGCAGCAGGCCAGGCCGAAGGTCATGGGCCACATGGAGCCGGTGCGCGCCCAGTTGATGAGCTTGTCGGCGCTGGTGGTGACGAAGCCTTCCTCGAGAATGCCTTCGATACTCATGGCATCACTCCCATTCCAGGGCCCCCTTCTTCCATTCGTAGATGAAGCCGACCACCAGGATGCCCAGGAACAGGCTCATGGCCAGGAAGCCGAACAGGCCGATCTCCTCCAGCACCACGGCCCAGGGAAACAGGAAGGCAATCTCCAGGTCGAAGATGATGAACAGGATGGCGACCAGGTAATAGCGCACGTCGAAGCGCATGCGCGTGTCCTCGAAGGCCTCGAAGCCGCATTCGTAGGGGGAATTCTTCTCGCTGTCGGGCCGGTGGGGGCCGAGTACGAAGCCCAGCAGGATGGGCACCACCCCGACCAGCAGGCCGATGGTGATAAAGATCAGGATGGGTAGATAGTGATCCAGCATTCTCCTGCTTCCGCCGCCTTGTTATCGGGCGGGGAATGGATCCCGCCGTTATGCACTACCCTGGGTCAGCAAACCCCGAATCCGAGCCAGTCTAGGGCAGAGGCTTGACGGGTGTCAAGTTGGGGCAGATCTGGAATCTGCTTTATCTACAATCGGTTATCTCAGTTATTGGGGGTATAAATAAAACCATGGCTCGAAAGGATTTGGCGCACATGAAAAAGCCGCGTGGGCTGGCTGCCCACGCGGCTTTTGCGTTGATTGGTGCCGACGGCGAGACTCGAACTCGCACAGCTTACGCCACTACCCCCTCAAGATAGCGTGTCTACCAATTCCACCACGTCGGCTGAAAACTTGTCTCCCTGCTAGCGGGGCAGGTCGTTCTGGGCCGGCTCCCGGCCCGCGGGCGCGCCCGGGAGGTCCGGCAGGTCGGTGTCCGGGGCCGGCCGGGCCGGCTCGGGGGCCGGCTGGAGGCGCTCCGTGACGCTCACCGCGCTGCCGGTGGTATCCCGCACGATGGGGCTCGACAGCAGCAGGCTGTTGATGAAGAAGGCCGTGGCCAGGACGGCCGTGGTGCGGCTGAAGAAATTGCCGCTGCCGCGGGCACCGAACACGGTGGAGGAGGAACCGCTGCCGAAGGCGGCGCCCATGTCCGCGCCCTTGCCCTGCTGGAGCAGTACCAGCACGATCAGCGCGATCCCCAGAATCAACTGAATAACCAACAAAAAGGTGAACATTACACATCCCGGCGACCCTGTGGGTCGCGTCTGCTCCGCCCTGCCCCGGGAACCCCCTGGTTCCTAGCCGGCACGGCAGATGGTCAAAAATTCCTCGGCAGCGAGCGAGGCACCGCCGATCAGGCCGCCGTCGATGTCCGCCATGGCGAACAGCTCGGCGGCATTGGCGCCCTTGACGCTGCCGCCATAGAGTATCTGAACCTTCTCGGCGACGCCGGCATCCAGGCCGGCGATCTTGCCGCGGATGAAGGCATGCACGTCCTGGGCCTGCTGCGGGCTGGCGGTCTTGCCGGTGCCGATGGCCCAGACCGGTTCATAGGCGATCACGGCGTCGGCCAGGGCCGCCACCCCCTCCAGCTGAATCACGGCGTCCAGCTGGCGGGCCACCACCTGTTCGGTGATGCCCTGTTCGCGTTCTTCCAGCAGTTCCCCCACGCACAGGATGGGGATCAGCCCCGCCTTGCGGGCGGCGGCGAACTTGCGCGCCGTGAACTCATCGCCCTCGCTATACAGGCTGCGGCGCTCCGAGTGGCCGACGATGGCGTACTTGCAGCCAAAGTCGTTGAGCATGGGTGCCGACACCTCGCCGGTGAAGGCACCGGAAACCTGGTCACTCACGTCCTGGGCACCGTAGCCCAGGGACGAACCCTTGCACAGGCCCGCCACCTCGGGGAGGTACACGTAAGGGGGGCATACCGCCACGTCGGCCTTCACATCACCCAGGCCCGCCTTGATGTCGGCCACCAGTTGCCGGACGCTCTCCAGGGAGCCGTTCAGTTTCCAGTTTCCCGCCACCAGTGTGCGTCGCATGCCACTACCCCTTATTGTTGGAAAAACAGCCCGCAAGCTTAGCGGCCAGGCGGGTAAAAATCAATGCGGATAAGACCCTGACGGGCGCCGGAGACCGGACCGGCTCAGAGACTGCTGGCCACCACCTCGGCCAGGGCGGCCACCTCCTCCCGCACCAGGCCGTCGTCCTCTCCCTCCACCATCACCCGCACCACGGGTTCGGTGCCCGAGGGCCGCAGCAGCACCCGCCCCCGGCCCTGCATACGGGCCTCGGCGGCCTTCACCGCCTCCTGCACCCGGGTGGCCGCCGCCAGGTCCACCCGGCTGGACACCGGCACATTGATCATGTGCATGGGATACTTGCGCATGCCCTGCTTGAGGGCCCGCAGGGACTGGCCGGTCTGCACCATGGCCGCCAACACCTGCAGGGCGGAGATGATGCCGTCCCCGGTGGTGGTGCGGTCCAGGCAGATGATGTGGCCGGAGGATTCACCACCGATGACACCGCCCTCCTGCCGCAGCAGCTCCATCACGTAGCGGTCGCCCACCCGGGCCCGCACGAAGGGAATGGCCAGTTCGCGCAAGGCCACCTCCAGGCCGAAATTGCTCATCAGCGTGCCGACCACGGCGCCATGCAGCTGCCCCGCCTGCTGGCGGGAGCGGGCGATGATGAACAGCAGTTCGTCGCCATCGACGACCTCGCCCTCGTGGTCCACCATGATGAGCCGGTCGCCGTCGCCGTCCAGGGCGATGCCCAGGTCCGCCTGCTCTTCCCGCACCAGGGCCTGCAGCCGGGCCGGCTGGGTGGAACCGCACTCGTGGTTGATGTTGAGTCCGTCCGGATCCACGCCCAGGCTCACGACGTCGGCACCCAGTTCATCGAACACGCTGGGCGCCACGTGGTAGGTGGCGCCATTGGCGCAGTCCACCGCGATCTTCAGCCCGCTCAGGTTGAGGCTGGAAGGCACGGTGCTCTTGCAGTATTCGATGTAGCGGCCGCGGGCGTCCACCACCCGCTCCGCCTTGCCGAGCCGCGCCGAATCCACCGTCTTCATGGGCAGGTCCAGGGCCTCCTCGATGGCCCGCTCCACCTCGTCCGGCAGCTTGGCGCCCTGGGCGGAAAAGAACTTGATGCCGTTGTCATAGTGCGGATTATGGGAGGCGCTGATGACGATGCCGGCGCAGGCATGCAGGGTGCGGGTGAGATAGGCGATGCCGGGCGTGGGCATGGGACCGAGCAGCTTGATGTCCACCCCCGACGCGGACAGGCCCGCCTCCAGCGCCGATTCGAACATGTAGCCGGAGATGCGCGTGTCCTTGCCGATCACCACCGAGTTGCGGCGCCCGCAACCCAGCACCTGCCCCGCGGCCCAGCCCAGCTTGAGCATGAACTCCGCGGTGATGGGCCCCTCCCCCACCCGGCCACGGATGCCGTCGGTGCCGAAATACTTGCGTTCCCCCATAGTGGTTCTCTTTATCGCCTGTGATGACAGAAATTCATTGATGGCCACGGAAGCACACGGAAATACACGGAAAAAAGAAGCGGGGATGCAGGGAATCCCAGCACATAACGTCATTCCGGCGTATGCCGGAATCCATATGGCTGAAAGGCTGGATTCCGGCATGCGCCGGAATGACGGTTTGAGCCGTTAGGCCATAAATTTCCATCATTTTTCCGTGTATTTCCGTGTGCTTCCGTGGCCATTTCCAAACCGCGTCCATTCCCTCAATCAACATCCGCGCCCAGCACCGCCGCGCACATGCCGATGGCCTCGACGGTGGCGCGCACGTCGTGGGCGCGTACGATGCGTGCCCCCTGCCAGACCGCCAGTACCGCCAGCGCCAGGCTGGGGTGCAGGCGTTGCCCGGTCTCAAGGCCCAGCACCTTGCCGATCATGGACTTGCGTGACAAGCCCACCAGTATGGGATAGCCGGTGGCGGTGAGCCGGTCCAGTTCCCGGAGCAGACGCAGATTATGACCCAGGGTCTTGCCGAAACCAAAGCCGGGATCGAGGAGGATGTGCCGGGACGGGATGCCCGCCGCCTCGCAGGCACCGGCGCGGGCCAGCAGGAAATCGCGCACCTCCTCCACCACGTCGCCGTATTCCGGTGCCTCCTGCATGGTGCGGGGCTCGCCCTGCATGTGCATGAGACAGACCGGCACCCCGGCCGCCACCGCTGCCTCCAGGGCCCCCGGGGCGCGCAGGGCATTGACGTCATTGATGAGCCCCGCCCCGGCCGCCACCGCCGCCGTCATCACCTCCGGCTTGCGGGTATCGATGGACAAGGGCACGGACAGGTAGGGGTAAAGGGCCTCCAGCACCGGAATCACCCGCGCCAGTTCCTCCTCCACCGGCACCTCGGGTGCCCCGGGACGGGTGGACTCGCCGCCGATGTCGAGGATGGCGGCCCCCTCCTCTACCAGGCGCAGGGCATGCTCCACCGCCGCCTCACGGCCGATGAAGCGCCCGCCGTCGGAGAAGGAATCGGGTGTGACGTTCAGCACCCCCATCACCACGGGACGGGAGAGATCGAGGGGCTTGCCGGCGCAGTCGAGGATCATGGGTTTTGAAAATCCGGGATTATGGCCACGGAAGCACACGGAATTACACGGAATAAATAGTAGAAATACGGGGCCTCTTGGTTCAAGCCGTCATTCCGGCGCATGCCGGACAAAAGCGCGCAGCGCGTTGAACGCCCGCAGGGGCGGCCCGTAGGGTGAGCGTAGCGAGTCATCCATGTGGTTGAATGGCTGGATTCCGGCATGCGCCGGATGACGGGCGTCGTTTCGATATGAAATACCCGAGGTTTTCTTTCCGTGTATTTCCGTGTGCTTCCGTGGCCATTCATCTTTAAGAGTCCAAATAAAAAACGCCCCGCAGTACGGGGCGTCTCTGAACCGACAGGGGCCATCAATGCTGGCCGGCAGGCCCGCCGATGGCGCCATCCACGGGACCCTCCTCGCGGCCACCCGCGGGGCGGGCACCGCCGGAACCCTCGGTCCAGTCCTGGGGCGGACGCGGTTCCTTGCCATCCATCAGGTCGTTGATCTGGTCCGTGTCGATGGTCTCGTACTTCATCAGCGCCGCGGCCATCTTGTGCAGGATGTCGATCTTCTCGCGCAGGATCTGCTCGGCACGGGCATAGTTGCGGTTGATGATGTTGCGGATCTCGTCGTCGATGGCGTGCGCCGTCATGTCGGACACGTTCTTGTGCTGCGACACGCTGTGGCCCAGGAACACCTCGCCCTCGTCCTCGCTGTAGGTCAGCGGCCCGAGCTTTTCCGACAGGCCCCACTTGGTGACCATGTTGCGGGCCAGCTCGGTCGAGCGCTGGATGTCGTTGGAGGCGCCGGTGGTCACCATGTCCTCGCCGAAGATCAGCACCTCGGCGATGCGGCCGCCGAACAGGCTGGAGATCTGGCTTTCCAGGCGCTGCTTGCTGTAGCTGTAGCGGTCTTCCTCGGGCAGGAACATGGTCACGCCCAGGGCGCGGCCGCGGGGGATGATGCTGACCTTGTAGACCGGGTCGTGGGACGGTACCGAACGGCCGACGATGGCATGGCCGGCCTCGTGGTAGGCGGTCAGCTTCTTCTCGTCCTCGCTCATCACCATGGACTTGCGCTCGGCGCCCATCATGATCTTGTCCTTGGCCTTCTCCAGGTCCTCCATCTCCACCAGGCGCTTGTTGGCGCGGGCGGCGAACAGGGAGGCCTCGTTGACCAGGTTGGCGAGGTCGGCACCGGAGAAACCCGGGGTGCCACGCGCGATGATGCCGGCCTTGACGTTGTCGCTGATGGGCACCTTGCGCAGGTGCACCTTGAGGATCTGCTCGCGGCCGCGTACGTCGGGCAGCGGCACCACCACCTGGCGGTCGAAACGGCCGGGGCGCAGCAGGGCCGGATCGAGCACGTCGGGACGGTTGGTGGCGGCGATGACGATCACGCCCTCGTTGCCCTCGAAGCCGTCCATCTCCACCAGCAGCTGGTTGAGGGTCTGCTCGCGTTCGTCGTGGCCACCGCCCAGGCCGGCGCCGCGATGGCGACCGACGGCGTCGATCTCGTCGATGAAGATGATGCAGGGGGCGTGCTTCTTGGCCTGCTCGAACATGTCACGCACGCGCGAGGCGCCCACGCCCACGAACATCTCCACGAAGTCGGAACCGGAGATGGTGAAGAAGGGCACCCGGGCCTCGCCGGCGATGGCGCGCGCCAGCAGGGTCTTGCCGGTGCCGGGGGAGCCGACCATGAGCACACCACGCGGGATCTTGCCGCCCAGCTTCTGGAACTTGCCCGGGTCGCGCAGGAATTCCACCAGCTCGGCCACCTCGTCCTTGGCCTCTTCCACGCCGGCCACGTCGTTGAAGGTGACCTTGATCTGGTCCTCACCCAGCATGCGCGCCCGGCTCTTGCCGAAGGACATGGCGCCACGGCCACCGGCACCGCCCTGCATCTGGCGCATGAAGAAGATCCACACCCCGATCAGCAGCAGCATGGGGAACCAGGAGATGAAGATCTGCATCAGCACGGAATCCTGCTCCGGTGCCTGCGCCTTGACCTGCACGCCGCTGCCCAGCAGATCATCGATCATCTTGGGGTCGTTGGGGGTGTAGGTGGAGAACTTCTCGCCACTGGTCAGCTCGCCCTGCACGGTGCGGCCGTCGATCACCACCCGGTCCACATTGCCGGCCTTGACGGCGGCGATGAAGTCGGAATAGGCCATGGACTGGGCGCGCGGGGTGGGCGGTCCGAAGCTGTTGAATACGGACATCAGGACGACCGCGATGATCACCCAGAGAATGAGATTCTTTGCCATGTCGTTCAAAACACGTACCTCGATGAGCCCTGCGGCGTGACGTCCGAAAACACCTGAATCATAAGGGCATTTTCGCAATTCATTGATGTATGAAACCTTACTACAGTTTATAGCCCCTAGCCAGCACGTAGACCTCGCGGCTGCGCGGGCGGGAGGCTTTTGGCTTGCGGATCACCAGCTTGGTGAACCGGCCGCGCAGGTCCTTGATCAGCTGGTCGAAGCCCTCGCCCTGGAAGGCCTTGAACAGCAGGTCGCCTCCCGGGGCCAGGACGCGGGTCGCCAGGTCCACCGCCAGCTCGGCCAGATACATGGAACTCGGCTGGTCCACCGCCTCCACCCCACTGATGTTGGGGGCGATATCCGACATTACAAGGTCCACCGGGCGGTCACCGATGGCCTCCAGCAGGGCGGCGAACACGGCCTCGTCGCGAAAATCCCCCTGGATGAATTCCACGTCCGGGAGGCTGTCCATGGGCAGGATGTCCGTGGCGATGATGCGCCCGCGGCCATCGAGCAGCCGGGTGGCATACTGGGACCAGCCCCCCGGTGCCGCGCCCAGGTCTACAATGGTCATGCCGGGCCGAATGAGGCGGTCCTTCAGCTGGATCTCCTCCAGCTTGTAGACCGCCCGGGAGCGATACCCCTCCCGTTGCGCCTTTTTGACATATTCGTCGGCGAAATGTTCCTGCAGCCAGCGGCGGCTGCTCTTACTGCGGGCCATGGGCAGCCTCCGGGCGGAGTCCGTCCGCGCGGGAAAAGGGGAAGCCCGGGGCAACAGCGGGTATACTGCGGCGCTCGCCGAACTCAGGACCAGACATGACACTCTCGGAAAAACAACGCAAACACCTCCGCACCCTCGGGCATGCCCTGAAACCGGTGGTCATGATCGGCGCCAAGGGCCTGACCGAATCGGTTTTGCAGGAACTGGACCAGTCTATCGAACACCATGAACTAATGAAAATCCGCATCAGCGTGGGCGACCGGGACGCCCGGGATGCCATCATCGCCGAGCTGTGCGAACGCTCCGGGGCCGAGCTGGTGCAGCGCGTGGGCAATATCGCCCTGCTGTTCCGGCCTCGCAAGAAAAATTCCGCCATTGTCCTGCCCTAGGTCAGCATAGCTTCGGCCTCCAGGCCGTATTATTGAACCTGAATGATTGGATAGACCCGTAGGAGCGGGCTGAACCCGCTCCTACCCACAGAGGTCGCGCCAGTGCCCTTCACCGTACCGCCCACAATTCGACTGCTGCCCCTCGTCCTGCTCGGCCTGCTGCTCCTGACCCAGGGTGCCCAGGCCGACCGGGACCCGGACCTGAGCTTCGACGACCGGCCGCTCCGCGAGCCCCTCACCCATCCCGACTGGTTCAAGCTCAGCTTTCTCGACCTCGCGGAGGATCTCCAGGAGGCCGCCGACGCGGGCAAGCGGGGCCTGATCCTGTACTTTGGTCAGAAATACTGTGCCTACTGCAAGGCTCTGCTGGAAAACAACTTCGGCAAGGAGGACATCCGGCGCTATACCCAGGAGCATTTCGACGTCATCGGCTTCGACATCCATGGCGACCACAGCGTGAAGGATCTCGACGGTACGAAATGGACCGAACGCAGCTTCTCCGTCCACCTGGGCACCATCTTCACCCCCACCCTGCTGTTCCTGGACACCGATGGCCAGGAGGTGCTGCGCCTGCCGGGCTACTACCCGCCCTACACCTTCCGCGCCGCCCTGGAGTTCGTGGCGGATGCCCATTACAAGCGCGAGGACTTCCGCAGCTACCTGGCACGCGCCGAGGTGCCCCTGGTGTTCGAGGCCGGCGGGCTGAACCACCAGGACTTTTTCGCCACGCCACCCCATGCGCTGGATCGCAGCCGCTGGCCAGCCACGCGCCCCCTCGCGGTGTTCTTCGAGCAGGGTGACTGCCACGCCTGCGACATCCTGCACACCGGGCCGCTGGAGCGGGATGCCATCCGCGAGCGGCTGCGACGCATGGAGACGGTGCAGCTAGACCTGTGGGGGAACACGCCCGTGATCACGCCGGACGGCACGCGCACCACCGATGGCGACTGGGCGGCGGAGCTGGGACTGTTCTATGCACCGACCCTGCTGTTCTTCGACGAGCAGGGTCGCGAGATCATCCGCGTGGATTCCGTCACCCAGATCTACCGGCTGCAGTCGGTGCTGGACTATGTATTGAGCGGGGCCTACCTGGAGCACCCCGATTACCAGCAGTGGCGCGGCCGGCACTGACCCGGACAGGGTGAGCACACCACCCTGTAGGAGCGGCCTGTGGCCGCGAATGGGTTTGTGCCTCGGCCCGTTCGCGGCCACAGGCCGCTCCTACAGGGGTTCAGGCACTCCGCACCGCTGAAGGCCCGAAGGCCACCAGGGCCAGGCCGGCCAGGCAGTTGAGCAGGTACAGGGTCGAGGCGAGGCCGTGCAGGCGGGCGAATTCGGCGCCGCCGCTCAGGCCCGTGGCGCGCAGATCGGCGATCATGGGGGCTAGCAGCAGGCGGTCTGCAAGGATCACCAGCAGCATGCCCGCCAGCACCCACAGGCGCCAGGACGGGCGCCCCGGGGTCAGCCTGTCGAACAGCAGCAGCAGGCTGCCGCACACCAGCCCCAGCCAGGCCAGGGCACGGAACATCTCGCCGGCCAGGGTGCCGGCCAGGGCGCGGTCCTCGAGCACCGCGAACAGGATGGGGGCGGCGATGAAGCCGATGGCCCACAGGCCGCCCACCCAGAGGGTGAGCAGGATGCGTTCGCCGACCGGAATGGAAGGATTCACGTCCTACTCGTAGCGCACCGCGATGATTTCGAGACTCTTGGCGCCGCCGGGCACCTGCACCTGGACCAGGTCGCCCTCCTCCTTGCCGATGAGGGCGCGAGCGATGGGCGAATTCACCGAGATCAGGCCGGACTTGATGTCCGCCTCGTCCTCGCCGACGATCTGGTAGGTCACCTCCTCCTCCGTATCCTCGTCCATGAGTTCCACGGTGGCGCCGAAGATCACCTTGCCACCGGCATCCACGGCGGATACGTCGATGATCTGGGCATTGGAGAGCTTGCCCTCGATCTCCTTGATGCGGCCTTCGATGAAGCTCTGCTGCTCGCGGGCGGCGTGGTACTCGGCGTTTTCCTTCAGGTCGCCATGGGCGCGCGCCTCGGCAATGGCCTCGATGACCTTGGGACGGTCGACGGTCTTCAGGCGTTGCAGTTCGGTGCGGAGCTTGTCGGCTCCGCGCACGGTCAGCGGGACTTTGCTCATTGCACGGGCTCCTTGTGTAGATCCTGCAGGCGATTCACAGTATCGACATCCAGATAGCGCAGCGCCATGCAGGTGGCGCTGGCATGGGCCATGGTGGTGCTGTAGCTCACCTTGTGCTGCAGGGCGGCCCCCCGGATGGTGTAGGAATCCGCCAGGGCCTGCTTGCCCTCGGTGGTGTTGATGATGAGATTGATCTGGTCGTTCTTGATCATGTCCACGATGTGCGGCCGGCCCTCGGTCACCTTGTTGACGATCTGGCAGTCGATGCCCGCCGCACGGATCACGCCGCCGGTGCCGCTGGTGGCCACCACCTGGAAGCCCTGTTCCGTCAGGTCACGGGCCAGCTTCAGGGCCTCGGGTCGGTCGACCTCGCGCACGCTGATGAACACCCGGCCGGAGCGCGGCAGGCGTTCGCCGCCGCCCACCTGGGCCTTGGCGAAGGCCTCGGCGAAGTTGCGGCCCACGCCCATGACCTCGCCGGTGGATTTCATCTCCGGCCCCAGGATCGGGTCCACGCCCGGGAACTTCACGAAGGGGAACACCGCTTCCTTGACGGCATAGTAGGGCGGCACGATCTCCTCCGTCATGCCCTGCTCGGCCAGGCTGCGCCCCGCCATGCAGCGCGCGGCGATCTTGGCCAGGGGCCGGCCGATGGCCTTGGAGACGAAGGGCACGGTACGGGAGGCCCGCGGGTTCACCTCCAGCACGTAGATGTCCTCGCCCTGGATCGCGAACTGGGCATTCATGAGGCCCACCACCTTCAGCTCGTGGGCCATGGCCGTCATCTGCTCACGCAGGCGGTCCTGCATCTCCGCACTGAGGGTATAGGGTGGCAGCGAGCAGGCGGAATCGCCGGAATGCACCCCGGCCTGCTCGATATGCTCCATGATGCCGCCGATCAGCACGTCCTTGCCGTCACAGATGGCATCCACGTCCACCTCCACGGCATCGTCCAGGAAGCGGTCCAGCAGCACCGGGGAATCATTGGACACGCTCACCGCCTCACGCATGTAGCGCAGCAGGTCCTCCTCGCTGCGCACGATCTCCATGGCGCGGCCGCCCAGCACATAGGAGGGGCGCACCACCAGCGGGTAGCCGATCTCGTTGGCCAGGGCCACTGCCTGGTCGACGGTACGTGCCGTGCGGTTGGGCGGCTGGCGCAGGCCCAGCTTGTGGATCAGCTGCTGGAAGCGCTCGCGGTCCTCGGCCAGGTCGATGGAATCGGGTGTGGTGCCGATGATGGGTACACCGGCGGCCTCCAGGGCGCGCGCCAGTTTCAGGGGTGTTTGCCCGCCGTACTGCACGATCACGCCCCTGGGCTTTTCCTTCTCGACCACTTCCAGTACGTCTTCCAGGGTCAGCGGCTCGAAGTACAGGCGGTCGGAGGTGTCGTAGTCGGTGGATACCGTCTCCGGGTTGCAGTTGACCATGATGGTCTCGTAACCGTCCTCGCGCATGGCCAGGGCCGCGTGCACACAACAGTAATCGAACTCGATGCCCTGGCCGATGCGGTTGGGGCCACCGCCCAGCACCATGATCTTCTCGCGGTCCGTCGGTTGCGCCTCGCACTCCTCCTCGTAGGTGGAGTACAGGTAGGCGGTACTGGTGGCGAATTCCGCCGCGCAGGTGTCCACCCGTTTGAACACGGGGTGCACCTCCAACAGGCGGCGCATCTTGCGCACCGTGCGTTCATTGGTATCCAGCAGTTTTGCCAGGCGCCGGTCAGAGAAGCCCTTGCGCTTGAGCAGGTACAGGCGGTCCCGGTCCAGGACATCGACGCCCCATGCGCGCACCTGGGCCTCCAGCTCGATGAGCTCCTGGATCTGCATCAGGAACCAGGGATCGATGTAGCTGGTCTCGTGGATCTTCTCCAGGGACCAGCCGTAGCGGAAGGCATCGGCCAGGTAGCGGATACGGTCGGCGCCGGGGGCACGCAACTCGCGGCGCAGCACGTCCTTGGCATCGTCGCGGCCGAGGTCGAGGATCTCGTCCAGGCCATCGATGCCCGTCTCCAGGCCACGCAGGGCCTTCTGCAACGACTCCTGGAAGGTGCGGCCGATGGCCATCACCTCGCCCACCGACTTCATCTGGGTGGTGAGCCGGTCGTTGGCGCGCGGGAACTTCTCGAAGGTAAAGCGCGGGATCTTGGTGACCACGTAGTCGATGGACGGCTCGAAGGAGGCCGGGGTGGCGCCGCCGGTGATCTCGTTCTGCAGTTCATCGAGCGTGTAGCCGACGGCCAGCTTGGCGGCCACCTTGGCGATGGGGAAGCCGGTGGCCTTGGAGGCCAGCGCCGAGGAACGGGACACGCGCGGGTTCATCTCGATGATGATCATGCGGCCGTTCTCGGGATTGATGGCGAACTGCACGTTGGAACCGCCGGTCTCCACGCCGATCTCGCGCAGCACCGCCAGGGAGGCATTGCGCATGATCTGGTATTCCTTGTCCGTCAGGGTCTGCGCCGGCGCCACGGTGATGGAATCGCCGGTGTGCACGCCCATGGGATCGAAGTTCTCGATGGAACAGATGATGATGCAGTTGTCCTTTTTGTCGCGCACCACCTCCATCTCGTATTCTTTCCAGCCGACGATGGATTCCTCGATCAGCAGTTCGTTGGTGGGCGACAGGTCCAGGCCGCGTTCGCAGATCTCCACGAACTCTTCCTTGTTGTAGGCGATGCCGCCGCCGCTGCCGCCCATGGTGAAGGACGGGCGGATGATGGTGGGGAAGCCGATCTGGGCCTGCACCTGCAGCGCCTCTTCCATGCTGTGGGCAATGGCGGAACGCGGCATGTCGAGGCCGATCCTGCGCATGGCGATGCGGAACTTGTCGCGGTCCTCGGCCTTGTCGATGGCCTCGCGCTTGGCGCCGATCATCTCCACGCCGAACTTCTCCAGCACGCCCTCGCGGGCCAGGTCCAGGGCACAGTTGAGCGCCGTCTGGCCACCCATGGTGGGCAGCAGCACATCAGGGCGTTCCTCTTCGATGATCCGCGCCACGGTCTTCCAGTTGATGGGCTCGATGTAGGTGGCGTCGGCCATCTCCGGGTCGGTCATGATGGTGGCCGGGTTGGAGTTCACCAGGATGACGCGGTAGCCCTCTTCCTTGAGCGCCTTGCAGGCCTGGGCGCCGGAATAATCGAACTCGCAGGCCTGGCCGATGACGATGGGGCCGGCGCCGATGATGAGGATGCTGCTGATGTCGGTGCGTTTTGGCATGTTTACCTGGCTTTGATCATTTCTACGAAGCGATCGAACAGCGGCGCCACGTCATGGGGGCCGGGACTCGCCTCGGGGTGGCCCTGAAAACTGAAGGCCGGCACATCGGTCCGCTCCATGCCCTGCAGGGTGCCGTCGAACAGGGAGCGATGGGTGGCGCGCAGATTGGCGGGCAGGGTCTGCTCGTCCACGGCGAAGCCGTGGTTCTGGCTGGTGATCATGACCACCCCGGTATCGAGGTCCTGCACCGGGTGATTGGCGCCATGGTGACCGAACTTCATCTTCACCGTGCGCGCACCGCTGGCCAGGCCCAGCAACTGGTGGCCCAGGCAGATGCCGAAGGTGGGGATACCGTCGCCGAGCAGGTCCTGGATGGCACGGATGGCGTAATCGCAGGGCTCCGGGTCACCCGGTCCGTTGGACAGGAACAGGCCGTCGGGATCGAGCTTGCGCACTTCCGAGGCGGGTGTCTGCGCCGGCACCACGGTCAGGCGGCAGCCGCGGTCCACCAGCATGCGCAGGATGTTGCGCTTGACGCCGTAGTCGTAGGCCACCACGTGGTACGGGAGCTTTTCCGCGATGGGATGGGGCGCCTCGGGCAGTCCGCCTCCCAGGGTCCAGCTGCCCTGGGCCCACTCGTAGGGTTCGTGGGTGGTCACTTCCCGGGCCAGGTCCAGGCCCTTGAGGCCGGGGAAGGCGCGGGCCGCGTCGATGGCCGCGTCCTCGTCGATCCCCTCACCGGCCATGATGCAGCCGCCCTGGGCGCCCTTCTCGCGCAGGATGCGGGTCAGACGCCGGGTATCGATGCCCGCGATACCGACGATCCTGTGTTCGCGCAGGTAGCTCTCCAGGTCCATCTCGGAGCGCCAGCTGCTGGCGAGATGGGGGACATCGCGCACCACGAGGCCGGCGGCCTGTACATGGGACGATTCGGCGTCCTCGTGATTGACCCCCGTGTTGCCGATGTGGGGGTAGGTGAGGGTGACGATCTGGCGGGAATAGGAGGGGTCGGTGAGGATTTCCTGATACCCGGTAAGGGCGGTATTGAATACCACCTCCCCGGTGGTCTGTCCGTCCATCCCGATCGACTCGCCCCGGAACAGGCTGCCGTCTTCGAGGGCCAACAGGGCCGCTTTCCTCAAGGGAACCTCCAGCTAGATGTGCAAAGCGGGAAGCCTTTTGGACTTCCCGCCTGGTATTGGGTGTGGACACCAGAACGGTGTGCCATGCTGGAGCGACATTCTAGCGCATGGGGGGCGCACTGTCTACGCGACCCCGGGGCAAAAACGGGCAGGAACGCCGGAAAAACAGCGTATTATCCCTTTATTCCCAGCACATCCTGCATGTCGTACAGGCGTGCGGGACGGTCCCGCAACCAGGCGGCGGCCCGGGCGGCGCCACGGGCAAAGGTCATGCGGCTGGAGGCCTTGTGGGTGATCTCCACCCGCTCGCCGGTGCCGGCGAACAGCACGGTGTGGTCGCCGACGATGTCGCCGGCGCGGATGGTCTCGAAACCGATGGTGCCCGGCTCGCGCTCGCCGGTGATGCCCTCGCGGCCGTACACCGCGCAGGTCTTGAGGTCCCGCCCCAGGGCGCCGGCCACCACCTCGCCCATGGCCAGGGCGGTGCCCGAGGGGGCATCCACCTTGTGGCGGTGGTGGGCCTCGATCACCTCGATGTCGTAGTCCTCGCCCAGCACCCGCGCCGCCATGTCCAGCAGCTTGAGGCACAGGTTCACCCCCACGCTCATGTTGGGGGCGAAGACGATGGGGATGTCCGCGGCCGCGGCGGCGATCGCCTGCTTCTGTTCCACACTGAAGCCGGTGGTGCCGATCACCATGGCGCGGCCCGCCGCGCGGCAGGCGGCCAGGTTGGCCAGGGTCACCTCGGGGCGGGTGAAGTCGATGAGCACATCGAAGTCATCCTGCACCGCCCCGAGGTCGGTACCGATGGCCACGCCCAGTCGACCCACCCCCGCCAGCTCGCCGGCATCGCTGCCCAGCAGCGAACTCTGTGGATGCTCGAGTGCCACGCGCACCTGCAGGTCCTCGTGGGCGTGGCAGGCCTCGATCAGGTGACGGCCCATGCGGCCGGCGGCTCCGGTGATGGCGATTCGGGTCATGATGGAATCCATTATATTGCGGATGCGGAAGGGTATCACAGCCGGGGCCACACCTGAGCGGTCAGCCGATTCGCGGCCAAGGCCGCTCCTACAGGAGGTCGGACGTGCACCCGTAGGAGCGGGCTCCGCCCGCGAACCGACATGGCGGGGTCAGCCCGACACCCGTAGGAGCGGGCTCTGCCCGCGAACGGCATGGCAGGGTCGCAAAAAAGGACTCTGACCCCTTTTTAGAATTTCATGCCTTCGAAAAACTTCTTCACCCCGTCCAGCCAGGAGGACTCCTGGGGCCGGTGGCGGGAACCGCCCTCGTGGAGGGTCTGCTCGAACTGGCGCAGCAGCTCCTTCTGTTCGGCGTTCAGGTTGGCGGGGGTCTCCACCAGCACCCGGCACAACAGGTCGCCCGTGGGCCCGCCGCGTACCGGCGCCACGCCCTTGCCGCGCAGGCGGAACAACTTGCCGGTCTGGGTCTCCTCGGGGATCTTGAGCTTGACGCGGCCGTCCAGGGTCGGCACCTCCAGCTCGCCGCCGAGGGCGGCGGTGGTGAAGCTGATGGGCACCTCGCAGTAGAGGTCCTGGTCCTGGCGCGCGAAGATGGGGTGTTCCTTGACGCGGATCTGCACATACAGGTCGCCCGGCGGCCCGCCGTTCTCACCCGCCTCGCCCTCGCCCGCCAGGCGGATGCGGTCGCCGGTATCCACGCCCGGCGGCACTTTCACTGACAGGGTCTTGGATTCCTTCACGCGCCCCTGGCCATGACAGCTGCCGCAGGGATCGGCGATGATGGTGCCGGCGCCGCGGCAGTTGGGGCAGGTCTGCTGAATGGAGAAGAAGCCCTGCTGCATGCGCACCTGGCCGTGGCCGCCGCAGGTGGTGCAGGTGACGGGCTTGGAGCCTTCCTTCGCCCCACTGCCGCCGCAGGTCTCGCACTTGACCATGGTGGGCACCCGGATCTTCACCGTGGTGCCGCGCACGGCATCCTCCAGGCTCAGCTCCAGGTTGTAGCGCAGGTCGGCGCCGCGGTACACGCGGTTGGCGCCGCGCGCCCCCCCGCCTCCGCCGCCGAAGATATCGCCGAATACGTCACCGAAGATGTCGCTGAAGCTGGCGCCGGCGGCACCCGCCCCGAAGCCAGCCCCGCCGGGACCGCCACCCATGGAGGGGTCGACGCCGGCATGGCCGAACTGGTCATAGGCGGCGCGCTTGCGGGCGTCGGTGAGTATCTCGTAGGCCTCCTTGGCCTCCTTGAATTTCTCCTCGGCGCCCTTGTCGTCGGGATTGCGGTCCGGGTGGAATTTCTGGGCCGCCCTGCGGTAGGCCTTCTTCAGTTCCGCCTCGCTGGCGTTCTTCGCCACGCCCAGGACTTCGTAGTAGTCACGCTTCGCCATGAATCTTCTTAACCTGATTAAACTGCATTACCGCCTAGGGGGTATAAATGGGTATGAACCGCCAAGGCGCCAAGGACACCAAGAAAAAGCTTTTCACCGCCAAGACGCCAAGAAATCATTACATGATGGAACGTGGCAGTTTCATGCTCCACAGGCCCACCGTTTATTCATTGCCAAGCCTGCTCTTTAAAGAGGTTTTCTTGGCGCCTTGGCGCCTTGGCGGTTCGCAATCCTTGGCGTACTTGGCGCCTTGGCGGTTCAAATATCGGTCCACGCCGAACAGCAAAAATCCGGGGCCAGTATACCGGCCCCGGACCCGTCGCGCCTTCGTTGGCCCGAGCCCTTACTTGTTGTCTTCCTTGACCTCTTCGAACTCGGCGTCCACCACGTCCTCGCCGGACTTGGCGGATTCGCCCTCGGCCTGCTGGCCCGCCTCGGCACCACCCGCGGCGCCCTCCTCGGCCTTCTGGGCATAGAGGCGTTCCGCCAGCTTGCCGGAGGCCTCGCCCAGGGCGGCGGTCTTGGCCTCGATCTCGTCCTTGTCGTCACCGCGCATGACGGCCTCCAGGTCCTTGATGGCGGCCTCGATCTTCTCCTTCTCATCCGCCTCCACCTTATCACCCAACTCCTTCAGTGACTTGTTGGTGGCATGGATCAGGTTGTCGGCCTGGTTGCGCGCGTCGGCCAGGGCATGGAACTTCTTGTCCTCGTCGGCATGGGCCTCGGCGTCCTTGACCATCTTCTCGATCTCTTCCTCGCTCAGACCGCTGGAGGCCTTGATGACGATGGACTGCGCCTTGCCGGTGGCCTTGTCCTTGGCGGACACGTTGAGGATGCCGTTGGCGTCGATGTCGAAGCTGACCTCGATCTGCGGCATGCCGCGCGGCGCCGGCGGGATGTCCGAGAGGTCGAAGCGCCCCAGCGACTTGTTGGCGGAGGCAATCTCGCGCTCACCCTGCAGCACGTGCACGGTGACCGCGGTCTGGTTGTCGTCCGCCGTGGAGAACACCTGCGAGGCATTGGTCGGGATGGTGGTGTTCTTCTCGATCAGCTTGGTCATCACACCGCCCAGGGTCTCGATGCCCAGGGACAACGGGGTGACGTCGAGCAGCAGCACGTCCTTGACCTCGCCGCCCAGCACGCCACCCTGGATGGCGGCGCCGATGGCCACGGCCTCATCGGGGTTCACGTCACGGCGCGGTTCCTTGCCGAAGAAGTCCTGCACTGCTTCCGCCACCTTGGGCATGCGGGTCTGGCCGCCGACCAGGATGACGTCGTCGATGTCCCTGGCGGACAGGCCGGCATCCTTCAGCGCCACCTTGCAGGGCTCGATGGTGCGGGTAATCAGTTCCTCCACCAGCGACTCCAGCTTGGCGCGGGTCAGCTTCAGGTTGAGGTGCTTGGGACCGCTGGCATCGGCCGTGATGTAGGGCAGGTTCACGTCGGTCTGCTGGCTGGAGGACAGCTCGATCTTGGCCTTCTCGGCGGCTTCCTTCAGGCGCTGCATGGCGAGCGGGTCGCCGCGCAGGTCGATGCCCTGGTCCTTCTTGAAGCTGTCGGCCAGGTAATCGATGATGCGCTTGTCGAAGTCCTCGCCACCCAGGAAGGTATCGCCATTGGTGGACAGCACCTCGAACTGGTGCTCGCCGTCCACGTCGGCGATCTCGATGATGGAGATGTCGAAGGTACCGCCGCCCAGGTCGTACACGGCGATCTTCACGTCGCCGCGCTTCTTGTCCATGCCGTAGGCGAGCGCCGCCGCGGTGGGCTCGTTGATGATGCGCTTCACTTCGAGACCGGCGATCTTGCCAGCGTCCTTGGTGGCCTGGCGCTGGGAATCATTGAAGTAGGCCGGCACGGTGATGACCGCCTCGGTGACCTTCTCGCCCAGGTAGTCCTCGGCGGTCTTCTTCATCTTCTGGAGTACGCGCGCGGAGATTTCCGGCGGCGCCATCTTCTTGCCACGGGCTTCCACCCAGGCATCGCCATTGTCGGCCTTGAGAATCTTGTAGGAGACCAGGCCGATGTCCTTCTGCACCTCCTTGTCCTCGAAGCGACGGCCGATGAGGCGCTTCACCGCATGCAGGGTGTTGGCGGGATTGGTGACCGACTGGCGCTTGGCCGCCTGGCCGACCAGCACCTCGTCATCGTCGGCAAAGGCGACGATGGACGGCGTGGTGCGGTCGCCCTCGCTGTTCTCGATGACCCGCGGCTTGCCGCCTTCCATCACGGCCACGCAGGAATTGGTGGTGCCGAGGTCGATGCCGATGATCTTGCCCATGATGTTGGTTCTCCGTACGTTGAAGCTGATGAATTCGGTCGAGGAAACGCTCAACCATTCGTCATTCCGGCGAATGCCGGATTCCATGAATGGAGCAGGGTTTCCTTACATTAATCGTCTGATCCCCTGTATGGGGGCAGGTATTTACAATTCAAGGCCCCGGGATCAGGAAGTTCCCTTCGAAACCATGACCATGGCCGGGCGCACCAGCCGGTCGTTGAGCCGGTAGCCCTTCTGGATCACCGCCACCACGGTATTGGGCTCCACGTCGGAGCGCTCCTGCAGGGACATGGCCTCGTGGAACTCCGGGTTGAACTTCTCGCCGGCCGGGTCCAGTTCCTGGACACCGAACTTCTCCAGGGCCGCGGCCAGCATCTTCAGGGTCAGCTCGCTGCCCTCGCGCAGCTTGACGGGATCAACCTGGTCGCCCTCGCCGGCGGCGGAGATGCCCATCTCCAGGCTGTCCTTCACCGGCAGCAGCTCCTGCACGAAGCGGTCCAGGGCATACTTGTGGGCATTGGCCAGGTCACGTTCGCTGCGCTTGCGCAGGTTCTCGATCTCCGCCTGCAGGCGCAGGCACTGGTTCCAGTGCTCGTCGGCCTTGGCGCGAGCATCCTCCAGCAGGGCCCCCAACTGGACCGGATCCCCGGTGGTGGCACCCTCGCCGTCCACGTCCTCGTCCATGGCCAGGTCCGCGTCGTTCACGGCCTCGGTCACCGGCTTCTGTTCTTCCGCCATGCAATACTCCGATTTTTCAATTGGTTAACAACAATCCTGTGCCCTCCTGTAGGAGCGGCCTTGGCCGCGAAGGACGGTGGCATTGCCATTCGCGGCCGGAGGCCGCTCCTACAGGGGCCAGCCCACAGCACTGGTTCCGGGGTCTATGTGGGGCTCATTCCCGGGGATTCAAGGCCGCGCCCATGATGCGGGCGGTGGCGTCGACGATGGGGATGACCCGTTCGTAGGCCATGCGGGTGGGGCCGATCACCCCCAGCACCCCCACCACCCGGCCCTCGACCGAGTAGGGCGCGGTCACCAGGCTGCATTCGTCCAGCATCTGGTAGCCAGACTCTTCGCCGATGAAGATCTGCACCCCCTCGCCGTTCACGCACTGGTCGAGCAGGTGGAGGATGTCGCGCTTGCGGTTGAAGGCATCGAACAGCTGGCGCAGGGTCCCGAGGTCACACAACTCCTCGAACTCCATCAGGTTGGTCTGGCCGGCGAGCACGAAATCATCGCCCTCCTCCGCCGCGTTGAGCGCCGAGTCGGCCATCTCCACCGCCATGCGCATCATGCGGTCCATGTCCTCGCGGGTGTCCTTCATGTCCCGGATCAGGGCGCGGCGCACCTCCTCGAGGTTGCGGCCGGCGAACTGTTCATTGAGGTAGTTGGAGGCCTGCTGCAATTCCGAGGCCGTGTAGGGCCGGTCCACCTTGAGAATGCGGTTCTGTACCTCGCGGTCGCTGATCACCAGCACCGCCAGCACCCGGTGCTCCGACAGGGGCAGGAACTCCACCCGCTTCAGGGACGCGTGCTCGTGACGCGGCAGGGTGACGATGCCCGCCATCTGGGTGATGCCGGACAACAGGGTGGAAGCCGTGGCCACCAGGCCCTTGGGTTCCTGGTCGATGCCCAGCTGGCTGCGCAGGCGGCTGACGGTGGGCTCGTCGAGGGGCTTCACCGTCAGCAGGGTATCCACGAACATGCGATAGCCCTGTACCGTGGGGATGCGGCCGGCGGAGGTGTGGGGGGAGCGGATCAGGCCCAGGTCCTCCAGGTCCGCCATGACGTTGCGGATGGTGGCCGGACTGAAGTTCAGCCCCGACTCCCGCGACAGGGTGCGCGAACCCACCGGCTGACCCTCGCGGATATAACGCTCCGTCAGCGCCTTGAGGAGCTGCAGGGCCCGTTCCGATATATCCGCTTTGCTCACACTCATGGGTCTTCCGCCTGTTTGCCGCCCGCCGCCCGGTAAAATGAGCCCGCAGCTTGCTAGCACTCACCATTATGGAGTGCCAGCAGCCCGCGATCCAGCCCCCTGCCCTGGCTGGTCGCCGAAAAGGCTGTACAGCCAAATGCTTGAATGCTTGGCGCCGACTCCGCGCCATGGTAGCGTTGCCGGCATCACCCGGAAGCGGACCCCATGACGGCACATTTCCAGAACATCGGGATCATCAGCAAATCCGCCGATCCCAGCGTGGCCGAGACCCTGGCGACCCTGCTCTCCTTTCTGGAACAGCGCGGCATCCCGGCCGTCCTGGATGAAAGCGCCGCCGTCTCGGTGCCGGACGCCGTCACCCCGGTGGTGAGCCGGGAGGAACTGGCAGCCCGTTGCGACCTCGCCATCGCCGTCGGCGGAGACGGGACCCTGCTCAATGCCGCCCGCAGCCTGGCCGACGCCGGGGTACCGATCCTGGGCATCAACCGCGGCCGCCTGGGTTTCCTGGCCGATGTCCTGCCCGCGGAGATGACCCACTGCCTGGACAAGGTCCTGGCCGGCGAGTTCCAGGAGGAGGAACGCACCCTGCTCCACGCCGAGGTGCTGCGCAACGGCCAGCGCCTGCACCACAGCGACGCCCTCAACGACGTGGTCATCCACAAGTTCGACATCGCCCGCATGATCGAGCTGGAGACCCATATCGACGGCCGCTTCCTCAACACCCAGCGCTCCGACGGCCTGGTCATGGCCACGCCCACCGGCTCCACCGCCTACGCCCTGTCCGGCGGCGGGCCGATCCTCCATCCCACCCTGAGTGCCATCGTGCTGGTGCCCATCTGCCCCCATACCCTCACCAACCGCCCCATCGTGATCAACGACCATGCCTGCATCGAGGTCGTGCTGCACGGCGGCAGCACCACCGAGGCCCAGGTAACCTGCGACGGCCAGGTGAAGTTCCCCCTCGACTGCGGCGACCGCGTGCGGGTGCGCAGGAAGGACAAGCCCATCCGCCTGCTGCATCCGCCCGGCCACGATCATTACGAGGTGCTGCGGGAGAAGCTGCGCTGGGGATAAAAACCCGTCATCCCCGCGCATGCGGGGGGGAACCCGGGACATGTACCCGACTGTCCGTTCAATGTCAGCCATCATTCCCGCGCATGCGGGGATCCATTGGCCAGAGCCCTGCCAATCATGGATCCCCGCATCCGCGGGGATGACGGCCCCAATGCGGTCAGCAGGGACAGCCAAACATCCTGGATCCCCGCATGCGCGGGGATGACGGGATATCGTCAGTTTGACTCGAGGACGACGGATATCGTTAGCCCGGCTTGAACACTGAGAATCGACCTCGACTTTTTATTGCAGCCCGCCGCGCCTTGGCGTTAAATCCTCTCCTATGCTCACCCACATTCATATCCGCGACTTCGTCCTCGTCGACGAACTGGAACTGGAACTCGACGGCGGCATGACCGCCCTCACCGGTGAGACCGGCGCCGGCAAGTCCATCCTCGTCGATGCCCTCGGCCTGCTGCTCGGCGACCGCGCCGAGGCCAGCTGGGTGCGCCACGGCCGCGAACGGGCCGAGATCAGTGCTGCCTTCCAGGTCGACACCCTGCCGGACGTGCAGGCCTGGCTGCGGGAGCAGGAACTGGACAATGGCGAGGCGGAATGCCAGCTGCGCCGCGTCATCTCCCGCGAGGGACGCTCGCGCGCCTTCGTCAATGCCCGCCCCGTCCCGCTGCAGTCCCTGCGCGAACTGGGCGACCGCCTGGTGGATATCCACGGCCAGCACGAACACCAGTCCCTGGTGCGCCAGGAGGTGCAGCGCGCCCTGCTGGACGGCTGCGGCGGCCACGGGGAAGCCCTCGCCGCCGTGGCCGCGGCCCACGCCCGCTGGCGCGCCCTGAACGAAGAGCTGTCCGCCCTGCGCGCCCTCGCCGCGGAACGGGACTCACGCCTGGAGTTCGTACGCTTCCAGGTGGGCGAGATGGATGCCCTGCAGCTGCGCGCGGGCGAGCTCGACGAGCTGGAAGAGGAGCATGCCCGGCTGGCCAACGCCGGGGAGCTGCTGGAGAACTGCGCCTCCAGCCTGCAACGGCTCTACGACGCCGACGAAGGCTCCGCCCACGACCAGATCAGCCAGTCCCTGCGGGAGGTGGAGGAGCTGGCCGGCCTGGATGCGAGCCTGCTGCCGGTGCGGGACCTGCTCACCGAGGCCCGGATCCAGGTGCAGGAGGCCGCCGACGCCCTGCGCCGCTACAGCGACCGGGTGGAACAGGACCCGCAGCGCCTGCGGGACGTGGAGCAGCGGCTCGGCACCCTGCACGACCTGGCCCGCAAGCACCGGGTGGAGCCGGGCGCCTTGCCGGGGTTGTTCGAACGCCTGGCGGAGGAACTGGCCACCCTGGAACAGGCCGACCAGCGCCTGGACCAGCTGGAAGGCAAGCTGCAGGAGGCGGCCGAGGCCTACCGGCAGGCGGCGCAGCGATTGCACCAGGCCCGCGTCAAGGCGGCACGGGGTTTCGGCAAGCGGGTCAGCGAGGCCATGCAGGACCTGGGTATGCCGGGCGGCGTGTTCCAGGTGGAGGTGGCGCCGCGCGAGGACGGCCGCTTCACCGCCCAGGGCAGCGACCGCATCGAGTTCCTCGTGAGCGCCAACCCCGGCCAGCCGGCCATGGCCCTGGGCAAGGTGGCCTCCGGTGGCGAACTGTCCCGCATCAGCCTGGCCATCCAGGTGATCGCCACCGACAGCGCGGCCATCCCCACCCTGATCTTCGACGAGGTGGACACCGGCATCGGCGGCGGCGTGGCGGAAACCGTGGGCCGGCTGCTGCGTGCCCTCGGGGAGCGCTGCCAGGTCCTGTGCGTCACCCACCTGCCCCAGGTGGCCGCCCAGGCCCACCGTCACCTGCAGGTGAGCAAGCTGGCGGGAGACAACAGCACCCGCACCAGCCTGCGCGCCCTCGGGGCACCGGAACGGGTGGACGAGATCGCGCGCATGCTGGGCGGCATCGAGATCACCGAGTCCACCCGCCGTCACGCCGAGGAGATGCTGGAGCGGGCCGGCGGCGGTGCCAAGAAGAACAGGAAGCGAGCGAAGAACCCCTGATTCACCCGTCATTGCCAGGAAACGGTGCGTTCCGGCTTGGGCACTGTAGGAGCGGGGCGAGCCGCGCACCATCGCGGCTCGCGCCGCTCCTACAGGTGAAATTCGGGGCTATGCCTTGCTGCGGCAGTCGGGGCAGATACCGTAGATGTAGAGGGAGTGGTCGGTGATCTCGTAGCCGGCGTCCTGGGCGATCTGGCGCTGGCGCTGCTCGATGGTCTCGTCCACGAACTCGTCCACGCGGCCGCACTTGACGCACAGGATGTGGTCGTGGTGGTGGCCCTCGTTGAGTTCGAACATGGAGTGGCCGCCCTCGAAATGGTGGCGTGTCACCAGGCCCGCCGACTCGAACTGGGTCAGCACCCGGTACACGGTGGCCAGGCCGATCTCCTCGCCCGACTCCAGCAGCAGCTTGTAGACATCCTCGGCGCTCAGGTGGCGGGTCTCGCTGCCCTCCAGCATCTCCAGGATCTTCATCCGGGGCAGCGTGACCTTCAGGCCGGCCTGGCGTAAGTGATTGGACTCTGTGCTCATAGGGACTTCGACCCTCGTGTCATTCGCCAGCATCTTGGGGTATGATGCCGCCGGCCGACCTCTGATTGCGCTTCAACTACGGATGCAAAAGCTTCTCATTATTATCCTTGGTTTTTCAACCCTGTTTTTCTCCGGCTGTGCCACCGACAGGATCGCGGACCACATCTCCGAACGGCTGCCCTGGGTCTATAAAATCGATGTGCAACAGGGGAATGTGATCACCCAGGAACAGGTGGACCAGCTGCGCCCGGGCATGGACCAGCGCCAGGTGCAGCATATCCTCGGCACCCCCATGCTCACCGACCCCTTCCACCCGCAGCGCTGGGATTACCCCTACCAGTTCAAGCCCGGCGGCCAGGAGCCGGAGATCACCCGCTTCACGGTGTTCTTCGAGGATGGCCTGCTGGCCGGCACCGAAGGGCACCTGCACCCGCGTCCCGACGCCGCGCCCGTGGACCCCGTGTCACGGCAGATGACCGTCACCGTGCCCTACCAGGAGCACAAGCGCCAGGGCCTGATCCCCCGTTTCTGGCGCTGGATCACCCGGCAGAACAAATAGCCATCATTCCGTATGTCATGGCCACGGAAGCACACGGAAAAACACGGAAAGATTGCATTGTTGCCAATGGAAACCACCCGTAGGAGCGGCCAGAGGCCGCTCCTACGGGTGCCTTGCATTACGACGTAAATCCTTTCCGTGTGCTTCCGTGGCCATGACAATCCGTCAATTTCAGACTAGTCGTCTTCCAGGTCGCCCCCGCCCTTCTTCATGCGCTTGCCCTCGGCGGCACGCTGCTTGCGCACCTCCTTGGGATCGGCGATCAGTGGCCGGTAGATCTCCACCCGGTCACCGGGACGCAGCACCTGGTCGGGCTTGTTCAGTTTGCCGAAGATGCCGATCTTCTGGGTCCCCAGGTCGATGTCGGGGAAACGCTCCAGCACCCCGGACAGCTCGATGGCCTGCCCGGCCGTGGTACCCGGCGGCACCTCCAGGGTGAAGATGTGCTGCTCGTCGGGTAGCGCATAGGCCACCTCCACCTTCAGGGACTCATCGCTTGCCATAGACACTCACCGCCCGTTGCTGGAAGGAATCCACCAGGGTGTTCACCGCCTGGTGGAATACCGGCCCCACCACCAGCTCCAGCACCCGGCTGGAAAACTCGAACTCCAGGTCCAGGCTCACCTTGCAGCCATGGCCGCCGAGGGGATCGAAACGCCAGAAGCCTTCCAGCTTGCGGAAGGGGCCTTCCAGCAGGCGCATCTCGATCATCTTGTTGTGCTGGTGGCGGTTCAGGGTGGTGAAGGCCTTGTGCACGCCACTCTTGGACAGTTCCAGGCGGGCCCGCACCTCGTCCGTGTCCTGGGACAGGACACGCGCGCCACTGCACCAGGGCAGGAATTCCGGGTAGGCCGGGATATCGCTCACCAGGGCGAACATCTCCGCCGGCGTGTAGGGCACCAGGGCCGATTTACTGATGGTGGTCACTTGTGCATCATCCTGCTCGTCAATCCTGCCTGCCGACCGCGTCGGTACTGTAGGAGCGGGCTCTGCCCGCGAACCCTTGCCCAACGGAGGGGATGAGCCGGTCCCGACGCGGTGGCGGCACCCGGTTCGCGGCCAAGGCCGCTCCTACAGGGGGTACTACGGGCACCCGTAGGAGCGGGCTCTGCCCGCGAACGGGGTTGCCAGCGTCCGTTCGCGGCCAGAGGCCGCTCCTACCATACCATTTGCTCAAGGAAGTTCCCTAGAACAGGAGGCCAAGCAGACCCCCGATGTCCAGCAGGCCGGTGACGTCCAGGAACACCAGGCCCACCGCCAGCGGGGTCAGGTACCGTATCAGGTAATACCAGCCCCGATACAGCAGCCCGTCCCCCAGCCGCAACTCGTCGACACTGGCCTCACGCTGCAGCACCCAGCCGGCGAAAATGGCGATCAGCAGGCCTCCCAGGGGCAGCATGATATTGGCGGTCAGGTAGTCGAACAGGCCAAAGAAGGTCTTGTCCTGGAAACCTGCCAGGAAGCCCAGCGGCATGAAGTTTTCCAGCAGGTTGAAGGAGAATACCGTCAACAGGCCCAGGCACCAGGACAACACGCCCACCAGGATGGCGGCCGTGAGGCGCCGGTAGCCGTGGTTCTCCACCAGCCAGGCCACCGCCGGCTCGATGAGGGAGATGGCCGAGGTCCAGGCGGCGAACACCAGCAGCACGAAGAACAGGGTGCCGAACAGGATCCCGCCCGGCATCTGGCCGAAGGCGATGGGCATGGTCTGGAAGATCAGCCCCGGTCCTGCACCGGGCTCCAGCCCGTTGGCGAACACGATGGGGAAGATGGCCACCGCCGCCAGGATGGCGACCAGGGTATCCAGCAGGGCGATGGTGAAGGTGGTGCCGGCGATGGAGGCCTTCTCCGGCAGGTAGGAGCCGTACACCATGATGGCACCCATGCCCAGGCTGAGGGTGAAGAAGGCATGGCCCATGGCGATCAGCACCCCGTCGGCACTGAGCTGGCTGAAGTCGGGGCGGAACAGGAACCGCAGGCCCTGCTCGAAGTGGCCGGTGTTCATGGCGTAGCCCACCAGGATCACCAGGATGGCGAACAGCAGCGGCATGAGGATGCGCACCGCCTTCTCCAGGCCGCTGCGCACCCCCCGGGCCACCACGGCCGTGGTCATCACCATGAACAGGGTATGCCAGGCCAGCAGCCGCTCCGGGTCGCTGACCAGGCGGCTGAACATGCGCTGCACCTCCTCGCCGCCCACCCCGGTGAAGGCCCCGCCGGCGGCACGGAACACGTAGGCCAGGGCCCAGCCGGCGATGACGCTGTAGTAGGACAGGATCAGGAAACCGGCGATCACCCCCATCCAGCCGATCCACTTCCAGAAGGGACTGGCCCCCGCCTCCCGGGCCAGGGTGGTCATGGTGTTGATGGGGCTCTGGCGCCCGCGCCGGCCCAGCATCACCTCGGCCATCATGATGGGGACGCCGATCACCGCGATGCACAGCAGATAGACCAGTACGAAGGCGCCGCCACCGTTGTCGCCGGTGATATAGGGGAACTTCCAGATATTGCCCAGGCCGACCGCCGAACCCGTCGCGGCCAGGATGAAGACGAATTTGGATGACCACTGGCCATGGATGGAGCTGCGGCGTTCCGCCATGAGGTTCCCCCAGGGAGACTGATTCCCACCCGATTGTCCGTGAAATGCCCATTACACTCAACAATTTGCTGTCATTTCACGAGATCCCGTGCCGTTTCCCCGGGCGTCCCGCTATAATGCCGCGATGGCCAAGGCACCCAACAAGAGCAAGTCCTCCTCCAGCACCATCGCCCTCAACAAGAAGGCCCGCCACGACTTCCACATCGAGGAGCGCTTCGAGGCCGGCCTGGTCCTGGAGGGCTGGGAGGTCAAGAGCCTGCGCGCCGGCAAGGTGCAGCTGGTGGACAGTTACGTGATCCTCAAGAACGGCGAGGCCTTCCTGTTCGGCTGCCTGATCACCCCCCTGCAGACCGCCTCCACCCACATCCAGCCGGACCCCACCCGCACCCGCAAGCTGCTTCTGCACCGCGACCAGCTCGACAAGCTGATCGGGGCCGTGGAGCGCAAGGGCTACGCCCTGATCCCCACCGCCATGTACTGGAGCCACGGCCGCGCCAAGCTGGAGATCGGCCTGGCCAAGGGCAAGAAGGAATTCGACAAGCGCGCCACCCTCAAGGACCGCGACTGGCAGCGCCAGAAGCAGCGCATCCTCAAGCACGGCTAGTCCCTGGCAAATCGGGTACCACCCCCCTTCGCCCGCAGAGCGGGCTCCTACACCCAATGATCACCCTTGTAGGAGCCCGGTCCCCGGGCGAACCCGACACCACCACCCCTGCCTCCTTATGTAGGAGCCCGGTCCCCCGGGCGAACCCGACACCACCACCCCTGCCTCCTTATGTAGGAGCCCGG